>ERZ506950.23-NODE-23-length-140745-cov-6.463089_pt1 | contig 140745 bp, 114 predicted proteins | sample MGYA00512897_ERZ506950 | MGnify/ENA metagenome assembly ERZ506950
TCGTACCTATCGTTCCGTTATCATACGAAGACAAGAAGTTTACCATACAGGTGCCTAGTCAATTCTTCTATGAGTATCTGGAAGAGAAGTATGTTAATGTTTTGAAAGTTACATTGTATCGTGTAATCGGTCAAGGAACCATTCTTAACTACCGTATCATGGTGGATAAGACAACTGGTGGTACGGTTGATTATCCGGCGGAGAATGCTTCCACCGCTGTAAAGAAAGTCACTCCCAAGGACGCTAACAAGGCTCCGAATCCATTTATGACGACTGCTCCGCAGGATTTGGACCCTCAGTTGAACCCGAAGTATAATTTTGATAATTATTTCGAGGGTACGAGCAATAAGCTGGTTCGTACGGCGGGTGAGGCTGTTGCCCAGAATCCGGGAAAGACTACGTTTAACCCGTTGTTTATTTTTGGTCCGTCAGGAGTGGGTAAAACTCACTTATGCCATGCGATCGGAACCCGTATCCGGGAGTTGCATCCGGAAAAGAAAGTGTTATATGTATCTTCGCATTTGTTCCGGGTACAGTTTACAGATGCTATCCGTAAGAATACGACTAATGACTTCTTGAATTTCTATCAAAATATCGATGTGCTGCTGTTGGATGATATACAGGAGTTGATCGGTATGGATAAGACTCAAAATACATTCTTCCATATTTTCAACCACCTGCACCAGTTAGGTAAGCAGCTTATCTTGACTTCTGATAAACCTCCTGTGGATTTGCAAGGGATGGAAGAGCGCTTGATCACCCGTTTAAAATGGGGATTGACGGCTGAGTTGAGCCGTCCGGATCTGGATCTACGTAAAAAGATACTGAAGAATAAGATCAACCATGACGGAATCATGATTCCGGATGAGGTCTTTAACTTTATCGCTAATAATGTGACGGAGAATGTCCGTGACTTGGAAGGTATTCTCGTCTCTTTAATGGCTAATGCGGTTATCAATAATCGTGAGATCGATCTGCCGTTGACGAAACGTGTGGTTAGCCAAGCGGTTCGGTTGGAGAAGAAACAGATCTCCGTACAGATGATTCAGGAGATCGTTTGCAAGTATTTCAACTTGGAGCAATCGGTTATCCAGACTAATTCCCGTAAACGTGAGATCGTGCAAGCCCGTCAGATCACGATGTATTTGGCGAAGAAATATACGGACTCCTCTTTTTCCCATATTGGAAAGATTGTAGGAAAGAAAGACCATGCGACGGTCTTGCATGCTTGTAAGACGATCAAAGACCAGATTGAGACTAGTAAGTCTTTCCGGTCTTCCGTAGAGGAAATCGAGGTCTTGCTCAAGAACTAAATTAAGAATCCCTATATAGTAGGATAAGGACGTCTCTCTAAAGAGGCGTCCTTCTTTGTTTTGGAAGATCCGTATAAGTGTTAAGTTTTCTTTTTGGAAAACTATTTGATGCTTAGTTTTGTTTAAGTAGTTGAAAATGTGGAGTTGCAAGTTTTGTTTTGGAAAACTTTTCAATAAGTATTCTTTTTAACGTAGGGTAATTTGGATAACTGGTAAAGTATGCGTAAACTTGCAGTCGCAAAATAAATATAATAATTGTGGATCGTAAAACTTACACTTTTGACGAAGCGTTTAAGGCTTCATTGGATTACTTTACCGGTGACGAGCTCGCCGCTAAAGTATGGGTAAATAAATATGCCTTGAAGGATGCGTTTGGAAATATCTATGAGGAATCTCCGAATGATATGCATCATCGCTTGGCAAGTGAGATTGCCCGTGTGGAAAAAAAGTATCCGAATCCGTTGTCGGAACAAGAACTTTTCGACCTGTTTGATCATTTCCGCTACATCGTTCCGCAAGGAAGTCCGATGACGGGAATTGGCAATGATTATCAAATTGCCTCACTCTCTAATTGTTTTGTTATCGGATTGGACGGGCAAGCGGATTCGTATGGTGCGATTATTCGTATTGACGAAGAACAGGTACAATTAATGAAGCGCCGTGGTGGTGTAGGCCATGATCTTTCGCATATTCGCCCGAAAGGTTCTCCGGTTAAGAATTCTGCGTTGACTTCTACCGGGTTGGTTCCGTTTATGGAACGTTATTCGAATTCCACCCGTGAGGTGGCCCAAGATGGCCGTCGTGGAGCTTTGATGCTGAGCGTTTCTATTAAACATCCGGACTCGGAGGCGTTTATCGACGCTAAGATGACGGAAGGTAAGGTTACAGGTGCAAATGTATCTGTGAAGATTGATGATGATTTCATGAATGCCGCGGTTAATGGCGGTACCTATAAGCAACAATATCCAATTGATTCGGATTCTCCCGTTTATGTGAAGGATATCGATGCTTCTGGCTTATGGAAAAAAATTATTCATAACGCTTGGAAATCCGCTGAACCGGGTGTGCTATTCTGGGACACGATCTTACGTGAGTCTGTACCAGACTGCTATGCGGATCTGGGGTTCCGTACGGTTTCCACGAATCCTTGTGGCGAGATACCTCTTTGTCCGTATGATAGTTGCCGTTTGTTAGCGATCAATTTATATTCATATGTGGTAAATCCGTTCACTCCGGACGCTTATTTCGATTATGATTTGTTCAAGAAGCATGTAGGTTTGGCCCAGCGGATTATGGATGATATTATTGATTTGGAGTCGGAGAAGATCGAGATGATCTTGGCTAAGATCGACTCGGATCCGGAATCCATGGAGGTAAGACAAACAGAGCGTCATTTGTGGGAAAAGATCCAACGAAAGACTTTGCAAGGACGCCGTACAGGTGTGGGCATTACGGCGGAAGGCGATATGATTGCCGCTTTAGGTTTGCGTTATGGAACAGAAGAAGCAACCGATTGTGCGGAACTTATACAAAAGACATTAGCTTTGGCCGCTTATCGTTCATCCGTAATGTTGGCGAAAGAACGTGGTGCCTTTGAGATATTCGATGCGAAGCGTGAGGAAAAAAATCCGTTCATCAACCGTTTGCGTGAGGCTGATCCTGCTTTATATGAGGATATGTTGAAATACGGCCGTCGTAATATCGCTTGCTTAACAATCGCTCCGACAGGAACGACTAGCTTGATGACACAAACCACTTCCGGTATAGAGCCGGTATTCTTGCCGGTATATAAGCGCCGCCGCAAAGTAAACCCGAACGATTCCGAGGCTCGTGTGGATTTCGTGGATGAGACAGGCGACGCTTTCGAGGAGTATATCGTATTCCATCATAAGTTTGTAACGTGGATGCAAGCGAATGGTTATTCGGCAAGTAAGAAATATACACAAGAAGAAGTGGAGGAGCTAGTTGCTAAGTCTCCTTATTATAAAGCGACTTCCAATGATGTCGATTGGTTACAAAAAGTCCGTATGCAAGGACGCATTCAGAAATGGGTGGACCATTCTATCAGCGTAACGATCAATTTGCCGAACGATGTAAGTGAGGAGTTGGTAGATTCTTTGTATGTTGAGGCATGGAGATGCGGATGTAAAGGATGTACTGTTTATCGAGATGGTTCTCGTTCCGGTGTCTTGATTGCGACAGATAAAAAGAAGAAAAAAGAGGATTGCAACTGCATGCAACCACCGGTTATCGTATCTACCCGTCCTCGTGAATTGGATGCGGATGTGGTAAAATTCCAGAATAACCGTGAGAAATGGATCGCTTTCGTCGGCTTGTTGAATGGCCGTCCGTATGAGATCTTTACCGGTTTGGCCGATGATGACGAGGGTATCATGTTACCTAAAAACGTTTCTAAAGGTACGATCATCAAGAGCTATGATGAGGATGGTAATAAGCATTACGACTTCCAGTTCAAGAATAAACGCGGTTATAAAATGACAATCGAAGGCTTGGATGGCAAGTTTAATCCGGAATATTGGAACTATGCTAAATTGATTTCCGGTGTGCTCCGTTACGGAATGCCTATCGATCAGGTTATAAAACTGGTACAGGGTATGGAGTTGAATAGCGAGTCTATCAATACTTGGAAGAATGGCGTGGAACGGGCCTTGAAGAAATATTTACCGAACGGCATGGAAGCGAAAGGGCAGAAATGTCCGAACTGTGGGTTGGAGACCTTGATTTATCAAGAAGGTTGTTTGATCTGCACGAATTGCGGAGCCTCTAAATGCGGTTAAATAATTGACTAAATCTATATACCATGAAAGTCACTTTTAATATAAACTTCCATACCGTTTGGGGACAGAAGTTATGTGTAGTGGGCTCCATACCGGAATTAGGCTCTTGGGAACCTGCTTTGGCTAAGGAGATGAATTACTCTGGGGATGGAAACTGGAAACTGGAACTGGATCTTCCACCCGATATAAAAGATATAGAATATAGATATTTCTTAAGTGTTAATGATAAGCAGATCTTTGAGGAGTGGGAGAAGAATCACCGGATTGTATTGGATGGACAATCTGATTCTTACATCCTTTATGATTATTGGCAAATCCGTCCGGATAATCTAGCCTTTTATTCTTCGGCTTTCACCAAAAGTTTATTCGCTCATCCCTGCAATACACATGAGAGGGTCGTTAGAAGTGGAAGAAAATTGGTGATAAAGATATCCGCTCCCCGGGTGGAAAAGAATCAGTGTGTAGCCATTACTGGAAATCAAGAATGCTTAGGTAACTGGCATCCGGACAAGGCTTTATTGCTGAGTTGCGATACTTTCCCGGAATGGCATATTGATTTAGACGCTGCGGAGATACGGTATCCTTTAGAATATAAATTTTTGGTTTGGGATAATGATTCCCGTCAACCTTTGTATTGGGAGAGTGATGAGAATCGTATTCTAAGTCTTGTTCCCCAGAAACAGGGTGAGACCGTTGTTATATCTGGTCTTTACTTCCGGGATAGCTTACCGTTATGGCGTTGTGCCGGCTCGGTTATCCCCGTCTTTTCCTTGCGCTCGGAAAAGAGCTTTGGAGTAGGTGATTTGGGAGATTTACACATGTTGGTGGATTGGGCTAGAAAGACGCACCAACGTATCATTCAAGTATTACCTATGAATGATACGACAATGACCCATACTTGGGTGGATTCCTATCCGTATAGCGCTATTTCTATTTATGCCCTTCATCCCATGTATGTGGATTTATCGGCTTTGGGGACCTTGAAAGATCCGGAGAGAGCTGCTTTTTATGCAGGGAAGCAAAAAGAATTAAACGCAAAAGATACGGTTGATTATGAGGAAGTACTGAAATATAAATTGGGTTATTGTCAAGAATATTTCGCAGGGGAGGGTAAGGCCGTATTAGATACGCCGGAGTTTAAAGAGTTCTTGGCGCAAAATGAGTCATGGTTGATGCCTTACGCTACTTATTGTTTCTTGCGGGAAAGTTATGGGACATCGGATTTCTCTCAATGGCAAGGTAATTCTACTTATAATAAGACACGTGTTCGCGCCCTATGCCGGGAAGATAGTGACGCATGGCCGGAGATCTCGTTCTCTTATTTTTTGCAATATGTATTGCACAACCAGTTCAAGTCGGTATCGGATTATGCCCGTAAGAATGGAGTTGTATTGAAAGGTGACTTACCCATTGGCGTGAGCCGCACTAGTGTAGAGGCTTGGACGGAACCGAAATATTTTAATATGAATGGTCAAGCGGGTGCTCCCCCCGATGACTTTTCCATGAACGGTCAGAACTGGCTGTTCCCGACTTATAACTGGGATGCGATGGAGAAAGATAATTTCTCTTGGTGGAAAAAACGCTTCGCTAAGTTAAGTGATTATTTCGATTGTTTCCGTATAGATCACATCTTGGGATTTTTCCGAATATGGGAGGTTCCTTGTGAATATGTGCAAGGGCTTTGTGGTCATTTCAATCCAGCGTTGCCGTTCTCGAGAGAAGAGATCGAGCAGTATGGATTGAATTTTAACGAGTCTCGTTTCACGACCCCACATATCAATCGACAATTCTTATCGGAATTGTTTGAGGAAAATACAGAAGAGGTGATAGGTGCTTATTTGGCACAATCCTCCTCCCGGCATTATGTGTTAAAACCGTTCTGTGATACGCAAAGGAAGATTGAGGCGTTGTTTGCGGATAAGGCGGATCCAGTTTCCCTACGGATCAAGAATGGCCTGTTTACGATTGCGAATGAGGTATTATTTCTTCGTGACCCAAGAGAGACCGATAAGTTCCATCCCCGGATCTCGGCGAATCAATCCTATATCTATCGGGAATTGAGTGGTTCCGACCGTTATGCGTTCGATCAGTTATACTGGCATTTCTTCTATCATCGCCATAATGATTTTTGGAAGGCGCAAGCGTTTAAGCGTTTGACACCGTTGGTCGCGTCCACGGAGATGTTGGTTTGTGGAGAGGATCTAGGTATGATCCCCGCCTCTGTTCCCGAGGTTATGAATAAGTTGCAAATACTAAGCCTTGAGATTGAGCGTATGCCGAAGAGTCCACAGCGGGAATTTTCCGATATGTTTAATTTGCCTTATCATTCCGTTTGTACGACTTCTACACATGATATGACTCCTCTTCGTAATTGGTGGAAAGAAGATCCGGAGAAGACACAGCGTTATTACAACCATGTATTGCAACGGATCGGTGAGGCCCCGGATGAATGTACGGCTGAAATCGTTGCCCAGATTATTTCTAATCATTTGAAGACTCGTTCCATGCTGACGATTATTCCGTTGCAGGATTGGTTTGCTATGGATGATTCTATCAAGCGAAAGGATATAGAATCCGAGCGTATTAACGTTCCTGCGAATTCAACGCATTATTGGCGCTACCGGATGCATATTACGTTGGAACAGCTTTTACAGGCTGATAACCTGAATAATAAGATAGTCTCGTTGATAAAAGAGGCTGGACGAAAATAAGAAAGACTAAGGGCCGTATCGAAAAGTGCGGCCCTCAGTCTATTTGTCCGCTTTCTTTTTCTCGGAACACATCGAGCAGGCTCCGTTGAACCGTGCGTTTGGTTCGATCTCTAGGGATTGGGTATATATATCTCCCTTGATAATTGCTGTTGATTTTAGAATAAGCTTTGCGCTTACTTTTACGGAGCCATCTACCTCACCGAGAATCTCAGCATTCTCGGATACGATATTGCCTGTTACGCTACCTTTGGGGCCGATAACGATCTTGCCGTTGCAACTGATATCTCCTTCTACTTTTCCATCCAAGCGAAAGTCTGTCTCTGTGATAATATTACCCTTTATCGTTGTCCCCGCAGCCAAGGCGTTGTGTAATCCGCCTGCGGAATTTTCATCTTTTTGTTTTATTCCCATCATAATGTGTTGTTACTTGGTTGACAAATATAAGACTATTTTTTTGCAGGAAGGTTTACTTTCTATACATTTACAGATAAATTAAAAGATTATGACAACAAAGATTGAATTACGAAGGATGACATTCTATGCCTATCATGGCGTGGCACCCCAAGAGACCCGGGTTGGGAATACTTTTATCGTAGATTTGATACTGACAGCTCCGTTGGAGAATGCGGTATGGAGCGACGATTTAAGCGATACGATCAATTACGCCACAGTATATGAAACCGTGAAAGCAGAAATGGCTATCCCCTCGAGACTTCTCGAGCACGCGGCGGGGCGTATCTTGAAGGCTTTGAAAGAGAGATTTCCACAGATCACGGAGGTGGAACTTGTCTTGTCTAAATTAAATCCTCCGTTTGGCGGAGATATTCATAGTGCTTCGATAATTCTTAAAGAAAGCTTTCTTTCTGTTTAGAAACTTTTATTTACCTTCGCGTTTGTAAAGAAGTGATGCGATATACGATATACTAAAAGCACAAATACGATAACATTATGGCATTTACCAACAACGTAATGATTGTTCGTCACGGATTGCTGGCGAAGTTAGTAAAGCTCTGGAAAGAAAACCGTCTTCTAGAAGAAATTGATCGCTTGCCGATCGAGTTGAGTCCCCGAAAATCGAAAGTGAGGGGCCGTTGCTGTGTACATAAGGAACGTGCCGTCTGGAAATACAAAACCTTGCCTTTGCTTGGTTTTGATATGCAGGACGAGGAAGATGAGTTGACACCGCTTTCAGAGTATGCGAAGCGTGCCTTGTTCCGCTCGGAGAATAAGAAGGAAAATATCATGTGTGTAGTGGATGAGGCGTGTTCCTCTTGTGTCTCCGTGAATTATGAGATCACGAATCTTTGCCGGGGTTGCGTGGCTCGTAGTTGTTATATGAACTGCCCGAAGGACGCTATCCGATTCAAGAAAAACGGTCAGGCCGAGATTGATCATGAAACTTGTATCAGCTGTGGTAAATGCCACCAAAGCTGTCCGTACCATGCCATCGTTTATATCCCGATCCCTTGCGAGGAAGTTTGTCCGGTTAAGGCGATCAGCAAGGACGAGTATGGGGTGGAGCATATCGACGAGTCTAAATGTATATATTGCGGTAAATGTGTGAATGCTTGTCCGTTCGGTGCTATCTTCGAGATCTCGCAAGTATTCGATATCTTGCAACGCTTGCGGAATAAGGAACAGATGGTAGCGATTGTCGCTCCGTCTATCTTAGCTCAGTTTAGCGCTCCGAAGGAAAAAGTGTATGGCGCTATCAAGTCCTTGGGATTCGAGGAAGTGGTCGAGGTGGCGCAAGGCGCTATGGAAACCACCCGTCATGAGGCGGAAGAATTGATCGAGAAATTGAAAGAAGGACAACCGTTCATGACCACTAGTTGCTGTCCGTCTTACGTGCAATTGGCCGAGAAACATATCCCGGATTTAAAGAAATACATCTCTTCTACTGGATCTCCGATGTATTATACGGCCCGTATCGTGAAGGAAAAATATCCGGATGCGAAGATCGTGTTTGTTGGCCCGTGCGTGGCGAAACGAAAAGAGGTGAAACTAGATCCGTGCGTGGATTTTACACTTACGTTTGAGGAAGTAGGTTCCGTATTGGAGGGATTGGGTATCAAGATCGAGGAGGCCCAGCCTTTCTCCGTATTATTTAACGCTGTCCGTGAGGCGCATGGCTTCGCCCAAAGTGGTGGTGTGATCAACGCCGTTAAGGTTTATTTGAAGGACGAGAACGTAAATGCCGTGCAGGTAGCCAACCTGACAAAGAAAAATGTGGCATTATTACGCGCTTACGCTAAAACCGGAAAGGCTCCCGCGCAGTTTATAGAAGTGATGGCTTGCGAGGGCGGTTGTGTGACCGGTCCTTGTACGCACGCCGATAAGACTGCCGGACAAAAGCAGCTTATTAAGGAGCTTACTAAATTCTAGACAAAATGATTAAAAAATTGGCTTTATTTGTCTCCTTGACGGGAGTTTTTCTATGTACCGCTTCTTGCGGACATAAAGAATTACCGTCGATGGGAGATTATTCCGTACAGGTATTTAATGATACTCGCGTACGTTTCGCTCCGGATGTATATCCCGCCGCTTTTAACGCTCCGGGACCGGACAGTATCTATCATTTGGTGAATGGCCGTATTATCTTGAAGAAGGTAACATTGCCGGAATATAAGCGAAACGTTTCCGTCAAACTCCGGGTTACGGTAGCTTCGAATGGAGATCGCTGGGATAAATCCGGGTCTTGTTTTGTATTGCCAAATGCCTCGGGCATTAATTTGTTGAATATCGCTAAAGGCGAGAAGGAGTTTCCTGCGGTGGATAGCGTGAAACTGGAGAAGATGATCGGTATCATCCCCGGGACGGATTATCAACCTACCGTGGAATTGATGCGTTTCATGACTCCGTTCGGAGTAGGGCATTACAGTAGTCCCGAGGATAGCTTGACAAAACATCGTAAACCGGTGTATGTCGACCATTGGGAGGATAGCGTAAGCTGGGAGCAAGACATAACCGATTTGTATCCTCTTCTGGAAGGTGGCGCTTATGTTGGGATCTTTATCGATACATGGACACCGGAAGGATACGTCGCTAGCATGACAATCGATGTGGACGAGTCCGATCTGACTTGCGACGCTTTGCCGAAGAAACATGTAGAGCCGTTGATGAATACGGTTTATTATATCGGGCAGGAATATCCGGATATATTCGCCCGGAAGGACGTGTCATTGGATTTTGATATTCCTCAAGGCGCACGTGATGTCCGTCTGAAATATATCGTTACGGGACATGGCGGTCATTCCGGCGGGGATGAGTTCGTGGAAAAACAGAATATTGTTTCCGTTGATGGAGTTCCAGTCTTGGATTTTGTTCCTTGGCGTACGGACTGCGCTTCTTTCCGTCGTTTTAATCCGGCTACCGGGGTTTGGTTGAGAAAGCGTCTGGCTTCCTATATCACCGAGAAGGGATATTCGGAGAAAGAAGTAGAGGAACCCTTGGCGTCTTCGGATCTTTCCCGCTCTAATTGGTGTCCCGGATCGGATGTGATACCGGAAGAGGTAGCGTTGAAAGATATCCAACCCGGCCATCATACGCTGACGGTGAGTATTCCGGAAGCGGCAGAAGTGGATGGGAATAAGCTGAATCATTGGTTGGTCTCAGCCTATTTGGTCTGGGATGAGTAAATAATGTGACAATATGTTGATGTACCAATGTGCCAATCATGCTCTCTTCAACTAATTGGCATATTGGCACATTAGCCAATTAAAAAATTATTGATATGGAAGACTTGTTACCTTTTGCGCTATTATGTTTCACTTCGTTTTTTACGTTGACCAATCCACTCGGTACGATGCCGGTTTTCTTGACCATGACCAATGGCATGAATGAGCATGAGCGGAAAGCGATTGTCCGAAGGGCCACGATCGTGTCGTTCATCACCTTGATGGTTTTTACTTTCTCCGGTCAGTTCCTGTTTAAGTTCTTTGGTATCTCCTCAAACGGCTTTCGCATAGCTGGCGGCTTTATTATCTTCAAGATCGGGTTTGATATGCTTCAGGCACGCTATTCCAACGCAAAGTTGAAAGAGGAAGAGGTGAAAACCTATGCGGATGATATATCCATTACTCCTCTGGCGATTCCGATGTTGTGCGGTCCGGGAGCGATCGCCAACGCTATCATGCTTATGGATGACGCTTCGACATTCACCTTAAAGGGTACGTTGATCGGAATAATCGCATTGGTCTATTTTATCACATTCTTGATCTTGCAAGCTTCTACCCGGCTGGTACGTATATTGGGAGAGACTGGAAATAACGTGATGATGCGTTTGATGGGATTGATACTGATGGTGATCGCCGTGGAATGTTTCGTAAGCGGATTGAAGCCCATCTTGATCGATATCTTGCGTGAGGCGATGGGCTAACAAATTACCAGACCAGCTTCTTTCTGCGATGGGCGCTAAATATTGGAATAACCTTTTCTTATCCTCATCGCAATCGGAGATATTTGCTTTCCAGATAAGTTGCTCTGCTTGGAACGGGAGATACGATATGATATCATGGGTGTGTGTTGTTCCGTTTGAGATCGTGATCTTCTTGGATTTAGCATACAGGTTCATATCCTTCATTTTTTGCTGTCCTTCAGGTGTCGTATCATGAACTTCTTGTGTGAAATGAAGTCTGTTTATTTTTAACATGGCTAGGTGATCGATCAATTCTTTGAGATTATCCTTCGAGATGAGAGTGAAAGGTGTGTGTATTGCCACGGTCCGATTGCTGTATCGGGGGCCATCTAGTATGGTCATTCCCGGTACGTTCCATTGAATATTCTCTACCTGAGTTTGGCTGTTTATTGCTGGAGGAAGCAGAAAACGTAAGGTTTGCGTTGCGTAAAAGAAACCTTTTTGTCCGGATGCTTTTATTAGAATACAAGAGGGGGCTATATTCAGTTTATAATGTTCGGCCGCTAGTTCTCTGTCTGTGCGGAATATGATATTGGCTCGTTTGTCTTGTATTTTTATTTCCGGGGTGAATCCGGCGGAAAGCGTGAACAGATCGGTCAACTCCCGAGCGATCATAGCCTGTTTTTCATTTTCTACACTGATGAGGGTTGCCTTGTTGAATGTGAAATCACCTTTGTCTGATACACTTTGCAAGGGGAAAGGAATGATCTCCGGTTTTTCGTCCGGAAGGAAACATTTTACAAGTATCATAACCAAAATAATAAAATATATACCCGTTGTACGTAACATAAGAATAATTTTTAATGATATGCTTTTTTGTTTAATTTTTCACTTGCTGCAAATCTATGCTTCAAGGATATTTTCTTGAGTCCAAAATCGTCCGTGAAAATTCAAAAAACGTTTTTTATACTCTGCAAGCCTTATATTTCGGACGATTTAGTATTTTTGCCGAACAATGGGTGATATACAACTATGCGAGTATTTTGGAAGTTTTTACAATTATATCTATTACTGTTTTTAGTGTGTTTAACAGAGTCTCTTTATGCAGCTCCTAGGTATTATTTTAAACAAATCTCTTTGGAAAACGGATTATCGCAGTCTTCCGTAAAATGTGTGCTGGTAGATGAAAGAGGGGTTATGTGGATTGGTACCCGGTTTGGGTTGAATCGTTTCGATAGGGAAAAGATTACCGTTTATCAGGAGGAGAGGGAGAACCCGCATTCTCTTCCTTATAATGATATAGTTTTTTTGGAGGAAGATGCGGAGGAAAATATTTGGGTAGGAACCAGTCGCGGATTGGCATATTTCGATCGTGGTACTCGAAAATTTATACGTCAGGAAATAGACGGTCAACCCATGGTTGCTGCCTGTAGCCTCCTCATGCCGGAAGGAATCTATTTTTTAGGGAAGCAAGGTGTTTTTTGTTATTCCTATGCGGAAAAGAAAATGATCCGGTGCAAGTTCAAGGAGGAGAGGCCGTTTACCTTTTCGCCTAATTATGCTTATTTGTATGACGAAAAAGAGAGGAAGGTCATATTGTCTTTTCTGGAAAAAGGGCTTTGGTGGTATTCGCTAGACACCGGAGATATGGAACGTGTGCCGTTTATCCCAAAAGGGAATATCCCCTCCATGTATATAGATGCATTCAAGAGAATATGGGTGGCTATCTATAATAAAGGTGTTTTTTGTTATGATCGAGAGGGGAGATTGCAGGAACATTTGGAAGCCCCGGAGAGATTGACTCATAATGTCGTGCAAGATATGTGCGAGAAAGATGGCGAACTTTGGCTGGCGACGGACGGAGGTGGTATCAATATATATAATTACAAAAATAAGACCGTAAGAGCGATTATGCATCTTCCGGGCGATCGCCATTCGTTGCCGATAAATTCTTTCGCCTGTCTGTATATCGATGATGAGGATAATGTTTGGGCGGGTAGTATCAGGGGAGGATTGATCGGCATCAAACCTGTTTTTATGACAACTTATCGGGATGCTCCTCCCGGGGCTTCTTACGGTTTGAGTTTTCAGTCGGTCACTTCCATGTATGAAGATCGTGATGGGAAAATCTGGGTAGGAACGGATGGGGGAGGTCTTGACTTGTTTGATCCGCAAAAAGAGACTTTCCGGAAATATCCTCAGACTGCGGGGATGAAGGTGGTGTCTATCATGCCGTATAGCGATTCGGAATTGTTGTTATCTTTGTTTGGCGTAGGGCTTTGTCTTTTTAATAAAAGTACCGGAGAATGCCGGGAGTTTTTGTTAAATTGGGGGCATGTGCGAAAGGATTTGTTCTTACGAGGTAATTCGATTCGTTTATCTCCTTTAGACGAGGATCATTTTTGTCTTTTATCTGATAATCATTTGTCTGTGTATAATCGGCGGAAACAACAATTTGAGTCTTTACCAGAAGATCTGTTACCACAAAGTTTGCTTGCGCCCCGTTTCATACAAGGCGATTCTTGTTACATAAGCTCTTCCGCAGCTTTGTATGTGTTGGATGTCCCGCATAAGCAACTACGTCCGTTATTTGTGAGGAATGAGGATATCGGTACGATACTTGCGGTAAAACAAGATAAGGATAATCGTTTTTGGTTGGGGACATCTTCCGGACTATATGTTTATGACCGTCTCTCGGAAAGATTGGACACGGTTGATCAGGATCGTTTTATCGGGGTAACGTCTCTTGCGTTTGATCGTTCTGATCGTCTTTGGATAAGTACTTATGAAGGGTTGTATGCGTATGTGCCGGATGAGAAGCGTGTAATCGTTTTTGGGGAATCTGACGGTATCTTTACACGTGAGTTTCTTCCGGAACCTGCTTTTGAGGCTTCTTCCGGTAATATTTATATTTCTGGAGTGGAAGGGCTGGTTAGGATACGGCCCGGTTATGACATTCATGAGGAAGAGGATTTTTCTGTGAGCATGATTAATTTGGCTTTAGATGGGTTACCGATTCATCCTGATGGTATATCCGGGGAACAGGCTATTTCCATTCCGTGGGATTATGTTTCCCTTGGGTTAAGTGTTATCGTGAAAGAGAAGGATTTGATGCGGAAGAAATTATTCCGTTTTTACATCAAGGGAGACCGTGAGGAGTTGTTGGAGACTTCAAGCCATGCGTTTACATTTCCGGCGCTTTCTCCGGGCAACTATGAATTATGGGTTTCCTATAGCAAGAAGAATGGAGACTGGAGTGTTCCTTTGAGATTATTGACGGTAGATGTGGAGCCTCCTTTGTGGAGCCGCGCTTGGTTTCTGATCGCGATGGGGGTGATAGTGTTTGCGGCAATTGGAGGGATGATCTGGTCTGTTATGCGACGCAAAGAACGGAAACTTGCTTGGGCTATGAAAGAACATGAACGAAAGTTTTATGAGGAAAAAGTCCGTTTCATGGTGAACATCAGCCATGAATTACGTACGCCGCTTACTTTGATCTATGCTCCGCTCAAACGTTTGCTGAAATCCGGAAAGGTGACGGATAAAGATGTATCCCGGCAATTGGATGGTTTGTTGTTGCAGACTTGCCGGATGCGGGAGATCGTCGATATGGTGCTCGATGCCCAGAAGTCTGATACGAACGGCGATGTTATGGATATTCGTTTTTACGATCTTAACGATTGGATACGATCGGTAACGGATGATTTTATCATGGAATTCGAAGCCCGTAGGATTTCTGTGCGGTTCCAGTTGGATGCTTCAGTAGAGAAAGTACCCTTTGATACTTCCAAATGCCGTGTCGTTTTATCTAATTTATTGATAAATGCGATGAAATTCAGCGATCCGGATACCTCATTAGTCATTGGTACGGAGCGTATGGATAAGAATGTGCGGGTTTTCCTTGCGGACCAGGGGATCGGATTGAGACATGTGGATATAAACCGTCTTTTTACCTGTTTTTACCAAGGTGAACACGACCGTAAAGGGAGTGGGATCGGGTTGGCTTATGCCCGGAAACTTATAGAGTTGCATGGCGGAAGTATAGGTGCTTACAATAATGAGGATGGAGGTGCCACTTTCTATTTCGACCTTCCTTTCACGCAAGCGTTTGTTTCTGCGGAACCGGATAGGGTTATCGATTTAAGCGTGAAGGGTGCTGACATGCCGGAAACAGATGTGTGCGGAGTACAGGTAGATACGGAGCTTGCTAAATATACATTGTTGGTGGTTGAAGATGAGATAGAGCTGCGTAACTACTTACTCGGTGTCTTGCAGGCAGAGTTTAAGGAGGTTTTTGTAGCCGGAGACGGGGAAGAGGCTTGGGAAATCTTGGGTCAATGTCAGCCGGATATTGTAATCAGTGATGTCATGATGCCTCGGACTGATGGTTTTGAGCTGTGTTACCGAATCAAGAACGACGTAGCGGTTAGCCATATTCCTGTGGTTCTATTGACCGCTAGGGTGGATCAAGCAAGTTCGGTAGAGGGGTATAAATCAGGGGCGGATATCTATTTGGCGAAGCCGTTTGATATAGATTCCTTGTTGGTGATTCTGCGGAATATATTGAGACAGCGAGACCTACTTCGTGTGCGTTATCGTGAGTCCGGTTGTCTATTCTCTCCAAAAGAGGATGCGACAAGCAATGCGGACGAACAATTCATGTGTAAATTGAATACGTTGCTTCGGGAGAACTTGAGTAATCCGGATTTGAATGTGCCTTTTATCGCCTCTGCGATGGCGATGAGTAGAACGACGCTTTATAGCAAGTTCAGTCATTTGTCGGATGTCTCGGTTGGTGATTATGTGATTCGGTTTCGTATGGTCGAGGCTTCTCGGTTGCTTTCATCTCATAAGGATATGAGTATTCAGGAAGTAGCGGACCGTGTCGGTTTTTCCAGCGCTCGTTATTTTAGTACGGCTTTTAAACAAAGCTATGGGGTCACTCCAACCGAATATCGTCGAAATAATTAAGTGTTAGTTGCAGACTATTCTTTTCATAAATTCAATCTTTTTAGCAAAATCTGATAGATATCTCCTATAAACAACTTTTTGGGTGAGTCATATGTTTTAAATAGCTCCTGAATGAGGACATTATGATAGATTTTCTATGATAATTATTATTGTCTACCTATTGACATTTCGGGTTGGCTAGTGTAAAATTGGCTTAAAAAAGTATGGCTACAATAAAAGTAAAGTTTCGTCCATCGACGGTGAGAGGCAAAGCGGGTGTTGTCTGCTACCAACTTTGTCACAGACAGGAGAATAGGCAAATAACTACCGATATGCGGATATTTCCTCATTGGTGGAATGGGGAGAAACGAGAGTTGGTTGTTACGCCTGACAATGAAAAAACTATTTTTTCTTATCAGAAACGAATAAATGCGGACTTAGTTGCGATCCGGAAAATCATTCGGGAATTAGATGCTGTAGGGGATGAATACACCTTATCCGATGTGATCAGGAGATTTCGATCTCCAAAAACTGAAACCGGAATGTTGGACTATTTGAGAAAAGAGATTGGACTCCTTCATGATAGCGGTCAATTCAGTACTTCCCGTAATTATTTACGAACATTGAACAGCTTCTCCTCTTTTTTAGAGAATTGTGATATACCTCTCACCGCATTAGACTCCGATACGGCTTGCAAATATGAGAAATGGCTATGGGGAAGGAGAGTGAGTAAGAATAGTAGCTCATTTTATATGAGAATCTTGCGTGCCGCTTATAATAAAGCTGTACAAGAGCAACTTGTGGAGCAAGCTTTTCCTTTTCATGAGGTATATACCGGGATCGCCAAGACATCGAAACGTGCCGTTAGTGAAAAGACCATTTTGAAGTTGCAGAGACTTGACCTGTCTTATTCATCGGCTTTGGCTCTCTCTCGGGATTTGTTTGTATTCAGCTATAGTACTCGAGGGATGGCGTTTGTGGATATGGCTTATTTGAAAAAAGAAAATATAGGTAAAGGGGTAATTACTTACTGTCGCCATAAGACCGGTCAAAACCTGACGTTGCGAATTGAACCTTGTATAGAGGCGATCTTGAGACGATATCTATCGGACTCTTCGAAAACTCCCTATGTATTTCCAATCATAACCGATGAAAATCCGGATCGGGCTTACTTGCAATACCAAACGGGATTGAATTACCATAATCAGAAATTAAAGCGATTGGGGAAGTTAATCGGTGAGACATTGCCTCTATCTTCATACACTCCCCGCCATAGTTGGGCTACCGCTGCACGCAATCATAATATCCCTGTTGCGGTTATCAGCGCAGGAATGGGACATACCTCCGAGAAGACAACTCTTATTTATTTGGACTCTTTGGATAACTCGTTGATAGACAATGCGAATAATGGAATTTTAAAAGACCTAAATTCTACTGTCTCTTGGTAAGAAATCTTAGAAATACGTCGCAAATGTAATTATAATCTGCAAAACAAAAAAATAAAGGGGGGATTTTTGGATATAAATTGTATCCTCTGTTGATGTAACTCGTTAACAAATAGCATATATAAATACGTTAATTGTTTTCTTCTCTATTATTCTTTGTCTGGTCTGGAAAATGAGAGTGTATACTTTTTTCGACAACAACCTTATCTTTTTTCGAGTATCAAATTGAGTAAACCGAGTAAAAAAGTAGTTTATATATATATTATGTATTTGATAATAAGATAAATAACTATTTGTACTGTTTCTTACCAAGAAACGGTAGAAATATAGGGTTAGGGTTTCCCATTCACTGTAGTCAGGAATGGTCCTCATTTCGGAATTTTATATAAAAATAGCCGGATTAACCTTGATTGCTGTATATCCTTTAATCAAAAAATAAGGAAATACAGGAATGGAAGGTATATCCTCTTTGTACATGAATAAAAACGGTATAATTCATTGAAAACAATAACACTTGACGGCAACCATTGGTTTGCGCTAAAAGTATTTTATAACAAAGTTTTTGAGATCGAGGAATCCCTCAAGAAGGATGATATCGATTGCTATTTCCCTTGTGAGGATGCGGTGGTCATGCGGAATGGAGTAAGAAAGATCATACGTAAACCAATTATCAGTTCAATCCTGTTCTTTCATTCTACGACGTTGCGTGCGATGGAGATACAGCGACAATTCACGGACAAGGTGATACTGTATACAAGAGATAAGGAATTGAAAAAGGTGCCACTTATCATTCCGGACCGGGAGATGAATATTTTCATGTTGGTCACGTCATCCGGCGAGAAAGGAATGGAATATTTGGGGGCTGACAGTACCAAGTTTTGTCGGGGAGAACGTGTGAGAGTGATTGACGGGAAATTCAAGGGGGCGGAAGGATATATCTGCCGGATCAAGAAAAACAGCCGTTTGGTTGTCGCCATTCAGGGGGTCTGTGCCGTAGCGACCTCCTATATCCCACAAAGCTTTATTCAAAAAATATGAGAACGATAATAGAGACCGGTCTTTTTTTATCGGGTGGTTTTTTGATATCCATTTTACAGGGATTGATACTTATCCCCAATATCTTGTTGATCTCCTATAAGAAACGATTGTTCGATCAGCCCGACGAGCGTAAGGTGCATTCCATACCTGTTCCCCGCTTGGGAGGTATCTCTTTCTTCCCGGCGATACTCGTGTCGCTCTGTTTGATAATAGGTCTGTTCCATTGCGTTGGGATTCCGATAGCTCGTTTGCTAACCGATCGAAGTTTGTTGGAGTTACTGTTTTGGGTCAGTGGTTGTATGCTACTTTATCTCATTGGTGTGGCAGATGATCTGGTGGGTGTCGGTTATCGTTACAAATTTGTTGTTCAAGTTTTTACGGCGATCCTATTGGTGTTGCCGGGGGCATGGATTAACTCGTTAGGCGGTTTGTTCGGAATTTATATGCTTCCTTCGTGGGTGGGTATTCCTTTGACGGTTTTAATAGTCGTTTATATAACCAACGCTATTAACTTGATTGACGGTATAGACGGCTTGGCTTCCGGTTTGAGTTGTATTGCGCTTACCGTATTGGCGGCTATCTGTATATCTAACGGATCTTATTTTTATGCATTGTTGGCGTTAGCTACGTTAGGTATATTGATACCTTTCTGGTTCTATAACGTTTTTGGCAACGCTCAGCGTGGGCACAAACTTTTCATGGGGGATACAGGAAGCCTGACGATCGGTTATATCCTCAGCTTCTTGGTAATACAACTAAGTGTCGTACATTCAGATGGGGAGGTCCGGACAAACCCTTATATGGTTATAGCATTCTCGACGCTCCTGGTTCCTCTTCTTGATGTCTTCCGTGTGGTGTTGCATCGATTACGTAAAGGCAGGAATCCCTTCTTACCGGATAAGAATCACATTCATCATAAGTTGTTGCGGACTGGTATGCGTGTCCGTACGGTATTGGTGACGGTCCTGTTAATCTCCTTCTTTTTCATAGGGATGAATATCCTGCTGTCCCCGGTTTTAAATCTTACTTGGTTATTGGTACTAAATATGTTGTTGTGGGCTTTGATACATCTTATCATCAACCGGTGCATCATCCTTTATCAGGAAAAAGAGTGGCATCAATGAAATCAAATCAATTAATTTTATATCATGAATAAGAGTTCTCGTTATTCACATGTGTTTTTCATACAATTGGTAGGGTTGTTATTTCTTTTAAGCGCCTGTTCTACTACGCACCAAACGAATTATTTTCAAGATCTTCACCCCGGAGAGAGTGAGCAGAAGGTCGTGTCTCCATTGACGGTCAAGATACGACCGGGCGATCAGATCTCTATTCTGGTGAATAGCCGAGATCCCCAACTGACCAACCTATTTAATTTGCCGATCCTGTCGCAGCAGGTCGGACAGGTATCGCAAGGTAGTGGATCAAGTCGTGGCTTGTCCGGCTATACGGTAGACGATCGGGGTGAGATTGATTTTCCTGTATTGGGAAAAATCCATGTGGCGGGGAAAAGCCGGTCTGAGATAGCGGCCTTTATCAAGGATGCGTTGATTACTGGGAATTACGTAAAAGATCCGGTGGTGACCGTTGAATTTATGAACCTTACAATATCGGTTCTGGGTGAGGTGAACAACCCGGGGCGTTTCAATATCGACCGGGATCAAATGACCTTGTTAGACGCTATCAGTATGGCGGGCGATTTGACGATTTATGGCAAACGGGATAAGGTAATGGTACTACGTGAGGAAAACGGAGCGCAACGAGTTTACGGCATAGACCTTTGCTCCGCCAGCCAGATGTATGCGTCTCCCGCCTATAACCTCCAGCAGAATGACGTGATTTATGTGGAGCCGAATACCGTGCGGGCACGTCAGTCCACTGTCAACGGAAACAATGTTCGTTCCACCTCCTTTTGGATATCGCTGGCTTCCTTGTTGACAACGATTAGCGTACTTGTATTCAAATAATAATTGATCATTCAATTCATTCATTAAAAAATTATGGCTCAAAATAACGTTAGAACGGGTCAACCGGAGGACTTCATGCGGATTCAGGACTTGTTTTACCTCTGTCTCTCCAAGTGGTATTGGTTTGTCATCTCTTTGGGGATAACGCTAAGTGTCGCTATTCTTTATGTATTGGTTACTCCTCCGGTTTATATGCGGTCGGCGGCTTTGTTGATCAAGGACGAGTCGAAGGGGCAATCTCTTTCCGGCGAGGTGGGAGGCTCTTTTTCCGATCTGGGGCTTTTTCAGGCGAACACCAATGTGAACAATGAGTTGATATCCTTGCAATCTCCTGCGATTATGCTGGATGTCGTGAATCGATTGCGTTTGGATGTTGCCTATCATACGGATGGGGCTTTTTATCGCAAAGTCCTTTATGGACAGGATCTTCCGGTCTCTGTTTTATTTGCGGATTTGCAAGATAATGAATTCGTGTCTTTTACCTTACGTTTGCTGGATGAGGAGAACGTGGAACTATCCGATTTCATTCGGGAGGGTGAGGAGCTTGAAGAGACCTCGGTCATGACCTGTAAGTTACGGGAGTTGGTTACGACTCCGGTGGGTAAACTGACGATAGATCCGACCCCTTATTTTCAAGGAGCGTTCGCTCAGCCGATTTATGTCTCGCGATCCGATCTGTATGGCACGTTATCCGCCTATTCCGGTAATTTGAGCGTAGCGTTAAGCGACGAGAAATCAACGGTGATCAACCTCTCGATTAAGGATGTCAGTGTGCGGCGTGCGGAAGACATATTGAATACCTTGATATCCGTCTATAATGAGAATTGGGTAAAAGACAAGAACCAGATCGCCATCAGCACCTCCATGTTTATCAATGAGCGTCTGGGCGTGATTGAGGGGGAGTTGGGAAACGTGGATGAGAATATCTCTACCTACAAGAGCGAGAATCTCTTGCCGGACGTGCAAGCGGCCTCCAGTTTGTATCTGGCGCAATCCAGCGAGACCAATTCCCGCATCCTAACCTTGAACACCCAATTATCCATGGCCCGTTATATCCGGAACTACCTGACGAACACCTCCAGCAAGAACCAATTGCTGCCCGCGAACTCCGGTTTGGAAAGCTCCAATATAGAGAATCAAATATCGGAATACAATACGACGCAGTTGCAACGTAACAATTTAGTGGCGAACAGTAGCGAGCGAAATCCGTTGGTGATGGATCTGGATCATTCCTTGCAGGCCATGCGTACGGCTATCATCTCGTCCATTGATAATCTGGTAGTCACGCTTAATACGCAAATTAGTACTTTGCGACAAAGCGAGAAGCAAACCACGGCCCGTATCGCCGCTAATCCCTCGCAAGCGAAATACCTGTTATCAGTGGAACGTCAGCAAAAGGTAAAAGAGTCATTGTATTTATTCCTGTTGCAGAAACGTGAGGAGAATGAGTTGTCCCAAGCTTTTACGGCTTATAATACACGATTGATCACCCCGCCGACGGGAAATATGCTTCCTATAGCCCCGGTCAAGAAGAATATCTTATTGGTAGCTTTTGCGCTCGGCTTGTTAATACCGGTCGTGATCCTGTTTATGTTGGAGAATATGAATACGACTATTCGCGGGCGAAAAGATATAGAGCGATTGACCATTCCATTCGTTGGAGAGATACCTTTGTCATATCGAGCGAAAAAAGGCTTTTTCCGGCGTAAGAAAGAGGAAAAGGCCATAATCGTAGTCAAGGAAAAAAGCCGCAACGTAATCAATGAGGCATTCCGGGTAGTACGTACCAATTTAGAGTTCATGATGGGAAAAGACGCTCACTCAAAGGTTATCATGGTATCTTCCTTGAATCCCGGTAGCGGTAAGACTTTTATAACGATGAATCTCTCCACGAGTCTCGCCGTAAAAAGTAAAAAAGTTCTGGCGATAGATATGGACCTTCGTCGAGCATCCCTTAGCGATTATATCCATTCTCCAAAGTGTGGCATATCCGATTACCTAAGCGGACAGGTTCCGGATTATAGCTCTATTATCGTAAAGGGAGAAACTATCGCCGGTTTGGATGTGATTCCCGTGGGTACGATCCCCCCAAACCCTACGGAACTTTTATTCTCGGAACGTTTCGCCACATTGCTGGAACAGCTCCGTATGGAGTATGATTATATCTTTATCGATTGTCCGCCAGTCGAGATCGTGGCCGATGCTTCCATTATCAATAAGTACTCAGACTTGACCTTGTTTATCATCCGTGCGGGATTACTTGACCGAAGCCTGTTAGCGGATGTCGAGAAGTTCCATACGGAACGTAAGTATGGCAACATGTCTTTGATCTTAAATGGAACAGACGGAGGAGGTAACCGTTATGGCTACAAATATGGCTACCATTACGGCTACGCCGGATATGCGAAAGAGGAATAAATAGGATGTGGTTTTTCAAAAAGCAGACCAGTCTTGTGGGAAGCGGTATTTTGGAGGGATTTACTGATTACCATTCACATATATTACCCGGGGTGGATGATGGTATACAGACGTTGGGTGAATCTTTGGATACGTTGGATTGTTTGGAGAAACTAGGAGTTAAATCTATTTGGCTTACTCCCCATGTCATGGAAGACATTCCCAACACGAGCGAGAAATTGAGAGAACGTTTCCAGCTTCTTCTTCAATATTATTCCGGAGGTATAGCTCTCCATTTAGCTGCGGAATACATGTTGGATAACTTATTTGAGGAGCGATTGGCCTCGGAAGACTTGTTGCCGATTGGCAAGGCTCAAAAACATTTGCTAGTGGAGACTTCCTATTTTAATCCTCCGATGGGATTAAATAATATTCTGCTTCGGATCAAGGCAAAAGGCTATATACCTGTACTGGCGCATCCCGAACGATATACCTATATGAATGAGAAAGATTATTGGCGATTGAAAGGTATGAACGTGAGGTTCCAATTGAATCTCCTTTCCTTGATCGGTGCATATGGTCCGGAGGTTCGAGGTAAGGCGGAGTGGCTACTGAAAAACGGCTATTATCAACTCTGTGGAACTGATATTCATAGCCTTACGCTTTGGAAAGAAAGTGTTATGAAGAAAAGAATATCGGGAAATGTCTCTCGGATGTTGCGAGGCATCATAGCGACACATTTCCCGGGATAGTTAATGGAACAAGTAACGATATTCATCGCACGAGAAGCAGGGACAAGCTTTCTTTACGCCGGGCAAGTCACGATGCCCCACGATAAACGCATGAGGAAAGAGCGTGTGGAGTTTCCACAGGAGTTCCCTCAATCGCTCCTTCTGTTCCGGGGTACGGGTATCGGCGGTTTTGCCGCTTTCATCCAATCCGCCTTCATAACAAATACCTATGCTGCAACGATTGAGTCCACGGACATGGGCACCTACTTCCAGCAGTCGGCGATGCTGTGTCACGATTCCACTCCTGCGGATATAGAAATGATAGCCGATGGTACGGAATCCCCGTACCTTATGGTCACGGAGAAGCTGTTCCACCGTATAGTCACGGTCACTTTGGGTAGCGGAGCAATGTATGACGATGAAGCGGACAGAGTCCGCCCCATTCATCATCAATCCGCTTTCCACTTGCGTCAGCAGGGTACGCTCGTTGAGCGTCTCTTCTCCGCCGACAATCATGGGAAATGTTTCTTGCGTCATTGTCACTAGAATTTAGAAGTGAGAAACACAGGAAGATACACCTAATGCCGTTAAGGCTGCGATAATAGCCTGTACGATAGCTTGGACTATTTTCTTCCAATCGATTTTACTTGAATTGCTCATGTCTGTTCAAATTTGAGGGTGAATAATGTATAGTTCTTGGAGATCAGATCTCGTCGGGACTTTCGGAGTCCCCTTCCTCGGGAGTTACGATAGGTACCCCACCCTTAAAGTCGATTCTCACCAAATTGGTTTTCTCGGGCAGGAGCGCATAACGGAACGTCCCGTTAAGGATCGTATACTCGGCGTTAAACGCCGGTCGGATACTTTTCACCAGCTTAGCTGTCACCTCCTTGGGTGTGCTTACGCTTTTCTCGGTGAGCAACTCGTTGTAGAAGATGCCCAATCCGTCCAGCTTGATCTTGTAACCAAGCGCCATGTGGGTTTGGCAGAAATAAGCGAGACGTTCGATGACCCCGATCACGTCGGCCGGTGTCAAGGCCGACTCTTGTGCGATCTGGGTAGCCACCTGCTTGGTAGTGATTGTACCATAATAATAAGCTTGAGCACTGTAAACAGTTTCTCCCTTACGAGGGCCAATGTTCAAATCGATTTTTCTAGCATAAAAAGGCTGTGCCATAATGTTAAAATTTTAATAGTGAATACTCTGTTATTTTTATCAATGTCATTGACTGATACAAAAGTAAGGAAGTCGAAAACCTCACTTTCCGATGCTTTCGGTTTCATTCCGGTTGTTTCGTTTAAGGCGTTTCCGAAGTGAATAACTAATGGCTTGTCAAGTGAATAACTAGCGGCTATACCTAGTGAATAACTAGCGGCTCGGGAAGTGAATAACTAATGGCTTCAGTTCCCGCTTACGGTTCACCGAGATACTGTACGATGATGCCTGTCTGTTTAGGCGTAAACGTTTTGTTGTGAGGCTTATAGTACGCTTTTTTCAACTCGGCGATCAGGTCGGGGTTATGCTTCATTAAGTTGCGGAGGTTCGCAATGGCAGATTCCTCGTTGACCGTATCCGGAAAATAGAGTCTCGCCAACTCCCTTTTGGAGTACGGGCGAATTCGGAATGTCGTTTCGTTCATATATCAAAGTGTTTTTAGATGATGCCCCGAAGATACAAGCGAGGTTATGCTAAAGGCGAATATCCGCAAGAAGTATCCAAACAAATCAACAATCCTCAAAATCGCCCGATGGAGTTGCTAGATGTTTATATAATTAATGTATAAGGATAAATACATAAAATCGTTTCGCGAGCATTATCCGGAGGAACCGGATGAGGTGCTGGAATTGGCTTGGCATTTCCACGGCGTGGAGAAGGCGAGGGAATATGTAGAGGTGCTGAATAGCTGTAACAGCTACGCCGACGTGGCGAACAAGGCGATCCGGCAGATGTACGTGTCGGGTGATATAGACTCCATCACGGCGGTGAGCGAGAAATTCATCGCCCTCCTTTTACCCTTCACCTGTATGGGAAAGCAGGGAAAGCCCCACTCCGTAGCCTATCATGTGCGCAAGATGCTGGAAAACGACACGGTGAAGGTCGAGCGGAAGCGCAAGGTGGAGGTGCGAGACGAAAGCCCGGCGATCTCTTATCAAGAGCCCTCCCTGCCGCGAACAGCGGATGTCACCATAGAGATCCGTATAAGTACGGACAACACGGAGCTGATCCGTGAGATCTTGCGATTGGCCAAGAGCATTAATGGGGCGCAGGTAAAGATGGAGGAGCGGAGGGGAGAGTCGATAGTGCGTAATTTCTCGAAATCTGTTCGTTACTTGGCAAGACCGGCGATCCGGTCGATCCGCAGGGAGCCCAAACTGGCGTTGAAGTGCCCTACGAAAAGCCTGCCTCAGGCGATAGCCACGCTTGGCACTATCTTTGGCGAGAAAGATCCGGAGGTGAGATTCCTGTCCGAATCGGGAAACAAGCTGACCTTACCGTTAAGCAAGGCGCAGCAAATGGCGAGAATGAAGGGAAGGGACAGCTTGATAGGCCAGTTGAGGAAAAAAAAGCTCGGGTTTCGTTGAAGGATGATAATAGGTCGGAAAGGTGCGTATTACATCTTATAGAATATCCAATGGTAAAATGAGTATTATTATGGAATTAAGATAGATTAAATATTAACAGAAAATGTTATGAATATAAAGATAGCCGTAGCCGGAACGGGCTACGTAGGGTTGAGTATAGCCACATTGTTGGCACAACATCATCAGGTAACAGCCGTAGATGTGATTCCCGAAAAAGTGGATCTTATCAATCAGCGGAAATCTCCGATACAAGATGAGTATATCGAGAAATACTTGGCTGAAAAGGATTTGAACCTAACAGCGACTCTTGATGGTGAGATAGCTTATCGAGACGCGGATTTTGTTGTCATTGCCGCCCCTACCAACTATGATCCGGTAAAGAATTACTTTGATACCTCGCACGTGGAAGAGGTGATAGAACTCGTGAAGCGTGTGAATCCTAACGCTATTATGGTTATTAAGAGTACGATTCCGGTAGGTTACACCGAAAGCGTTCGTGAAAAATTGAATACGGAGAACGTCATTTTCTCGCCGGAGTTCCTGCGGGAAAGCAAGGCGCTATACGATAATCTATATCCCAGCCGTATCATTGTAGGCAGACCGGAGGGCGACGCACGTTTGGAAGAAGCGGCGCATACATTTGCGGCTTTGCTACAGGAAGGAGCGATCAAGGAGAATATCGATACGCTTTTCATGGGGTTGACCGAAGCGGAGGCGGTAAAACTGTTTGCCAACACGTATCTGGCATTACGAGTGAGCTATTTCAATGAGTTGGATACCTACGCCGAGATGAAAGGTTTAAATGCGCGAGATATTATTAATGGGGTAGGTCTCGATCCTCGTATCGGTACACATTATAATAATCCTAGTTTCGGTTACGGTGGTTATTGCTTGCCGAAAGATACCAAGCAGCTACTTGCCAATTATGCCGATGTGCCGGAAAAATTGATACAAGCGATTGTAGAGAGTAACCGTACGAGAAAGGATTTTGTTGCGGACAGAGTATTGCACAAAGCCGGTTACTACGATTATTATAACCGTGGCGACTTTAATCCGGTTGAGGAAAAGAAATGCGTTATCGGCGTTTACCGTCTGACAATGAAGTCTAACAGCGATAATTTTCGCCAGTCTTCCATCCAAGGCGTGATGAAGCGGATTAAGGCGAAAGGAGCGGAGGTGATTATTTATGAGCCGACATTGGAGGATGGTTGTACGTTTTTCGGGAGCAAGGTGGTGAATGACCTAAATGCCTTCAAAAAGCAATGTCAAGCTATCATTGCCAACCGATATGGCACCTCGCTGGATGACGTGCAAGAAAAGGTGTATACTCGTGACCTCTTTCATCAAGATTAAAAGTAAAATATTTCATATAACAATATTAGATATGGCTGTTTCGTTTAAAGAGCTACTTCGAGTTGATTTATTAAAAACTGTATATATAAATTACAAATATTTACAATTGGGGGGGTGAAAACTTTACCTATATATGTATACAACAACACCCGGTTATCGTCATGTAGGGGTAAAGTAATCATTAATGGTGAAATGCGTCGTGGTATGATTCGGATAGGCAAATCACACCTTCCGATAGTAGACCGCAAAAGTAATCCAAGCATCTGGAAGGTTGATGATGATAGTACTGTTGTTTTTAATGGGCGAGCATACCTAAACCAAGGTGTGAAGATAAGTGTGGGGTTAGGAGGGACATTGGTATTTGGAGACCATGTAACAATTACTGGAAAATCTGAAATTGTATGCAACAAACGCATTGACATAGGTAACAACTGCCTAATTTCATGGGATGTATTATTTCTTGACGATGATGCCCATAAGATTTATGATAAAGACGGTATCTTGATCAACGAAAGTAAAGCAATAACAATCGAAGATAATGTATGGATCGGATGTAGAAATACGATATTGAAAGGCAGCCGAATACCACACGACAGTGTTATCGCTTGCGGCTCTATCATTACAAAACAATTCAATACACCTAACACGATAATTGGCGGCAGCGGAAAGAATCAGCATATCATAGCTTCAGATATTTATTGGAAAAGGAAGTGACTGGAACTATGTGCTGTCCACTACAGGGAAAATTCATTTATTGGAAACTCGTTATTTAACAAGTTATTATTCTGTATGTATTTGAAAAGGAATTATAGCATAGATTTTTTGAAGATCATATTGGCTTTTCTAATTGTCTTACACCACTCACCATCACCATTTCATGATATTATGCAGCCCATAACCACATGCGCTGTACCTGCGTTCTTCATGATTTCTGGGTTTCTCATATTTCGCAAGGAAATTAGTTTTAAACGAATAATTAAGAATGCCATAAGAATAATGAAGATATTTTGTTGGGCTTTGCTGGTCTTTTATATTTGGTTTTGGATAAGACATGGAGAACCGTATGTTCCAAATTTAAAAGATATTTGTTTGATGGTGTTTGCCAACAATGAACCACTAAGCGGACATCTATGGTATTTAATGGCTTATGCATACGCTCTTATAATAATAGCTATACTTGCGCAAAAGGATAAAATTCAGTGGTTAAAGTACATGACAATTATTGGATTGGCCTTGTATTTCCTATTTGACATTTGGCATATCTATTACAATGTTCCCAAATATTTGACACTTGTATATTGTTTCAGAAATTTCTTCTTTACTGCAATTCCCATGATGTTCATCGGTGCAATAACGTCAAAGTGGGATTCTTCCAGAACCAAGACAATAGTAACATTGCTCATTGTTTTTTCCATTTGCGCTTTGGTTGAGATGAATAGCTTTCATGTAAACCATATTGCTGATGTTTATTTCTTTACGATTCCATTATCGTTCTCTCTGTTTTTTCTTTTTGCGAATTGCAAAATCAGAAAGCCAAATATGCTTACGAAATGTGGGGAGAAGTACAGTTTATATGTATATATATTACATCCAATCATAATAAAGCTGTTAACTAACGAGTTTGGACGGGATACATATTTTGTCGGAGTAGTGGCTTTTGTGCTAACCTTGTTGTTTTCAGCTCTATTTGTGGTTTCTAAAAATAAGGTGAAATCAATAGCAAATCAATATAAATGAAAGTAGTTCTTCTTGCAGGTGGCTTTGGCTCTCGCATATCTGAGGAGTCTCAGTTCAAACCCAAACCGATGATTGAAATAGGCGGAATGCCGATTTTATGGCACATTATGAAAGAGTACGCCTACTATGGCCACACGGAGTTTATAATCTGTGCTGGATACAAACAAGAATACATCAAAGAATGGTTTCATAATTATTACTTGCATAATTCGGATGTGACGTTCGACTTTCGCAATGGTAGAAACGAGATGGCTGTTCATAAAACAAATATGGAGTCTTGGAAAGTCACGGTGATAGATACTGGCTATAACACGATGACAGGAGGACGTATTAAGCGCATACAGGAGTATGTCGGTGACGAGACTTTCATGATGACTTACGGTGATGGCGTTTGTGACGTGGAGATTGATAAACTCATAGCGTTTCATAAAAGACATGGCAAACTTGCTACCCTCACGGCTGTAAAGATGGCTCAAGATAAGGGAGTAATAGACATAGAAAATGGAGCAGTCAAAGCTTTCCGTGAGAAAAGTTCTGCTGATGGTGCTCCTATCAATGCCGGTTATATGGTTTTGCAACCAGAAATATTTAACTTGCTTGATGGTGATGAGTGTGTGTTTGAAAAAGTGGCACTTACACAATTAGCGGAACAAGGTCAGTTGATGTCATATGTACACACCGGATTTTGGCAGTGTATGGATAACATCCGGGAGAAGAATATGCTTGAAAAACTTCTTCAAGAAAACAAAGCTCCTTGGAAACGATGGGAACACAACATTCCTATATCAGAACTAATCAAATAATCAGATACAATGATAGACATATACAATAATTTTTATCAGGGCAAAAGAGTTCTTGTAACTGGTCATACTGGTTTCAAGGGGTCTTGGTTATCAATTTGGCTTAATGAACTTGGTGCAGAAGTTATCGGTATAGGATTAGACCCTCATACCGAACGTGACAATTTCGTGCTTTCGGGTATTGGAAACAGAATAAAGGCTGACTGTCGTGCTGACATTCGTGATATAGAGAAGATGAAACAAATCTTTTCCGAATATCAACCCGAAATTGTATTTCATTTGGCTGCCCAGCCCTTGGTACGACTTTCATATGAGATTCCAGTGGAAACTTACGAAGTGAATGTGATGGGTACTATCAATATAATGGAAGCTATTCGTACCACCAGTAGTGTTAAGGTTGGCGTTATGATTACCACCGACAAATGTTATGATAATCGTGAGCAGTTGAATGGATATGTCGAGACTGATCCATTTGGCGGGTATGACCCTTATTCATCTTCAAAAGGAGCTTGTGAAGTTGCTATCCAAAGTTGGAGATGTTCTTTCTTCAATCCAGCGGACTATGGAAAGAAGCATACCATGTCTCTGTCCAGTGTGCGAGCGGGCAATGTAATAGGTGGTGGAGATTGGGCTAAAGATCGTATTATACCAGACTGTATTCGTGCTCTTGAAACCACAAAGATTATTGATATCCGTTCTCCTCATGCGGTTCGTCCATGGGAGCATGTTTTAGAACCTCTTTCAGGATATATGTTACTCGCTCGGAAGATGTGGGAAAAGCCGACAGAATATTGTGAAGGATGGAACTTTGGTCCCGAACAAGAAAGTGTACTTACCGTTTGGGAAGTAGCCAATGCTATGATAGAGAATTTTAGTTTTGGTGAACTCAGAGATATATCAGATTCAAATACACCTCATGAAGCTAACCTTTTGATGTTGAATATTGATAAGGTAAAAAAACGTCTTGGTTGGCATCCACGATTGAATGCTAAACAGACCATAGTTTTGACTTCTGACTGGTACAAGCGTTACAAGACCGAGAATGTGTATAACCTCTGTGTTGAAGAGATTAAGAAATTTCTTAGAATATCAGCCTTTTAATGAGAGATACAGTCTACGATAATGCAAAGGGAATTGGTCTGATATTAGTAATACTTGGGCATCTTTTACCTTTTGGCAATCTCCAGTCATCCATTGTTTATTCAATTCATATGCCACTCTTCTTTTATATTAGTGGTATATTTATCAGACCGGCTTGCTGGGGTAAAAAGTTGATATTCAATTATATATTGCCATATATATTCTTTCAGTTCATAATAGGAGGAATTATATTTTCAGTCAAATCAGTTATGAGCAGTGAGAGCTTAGGTAAACTGATTAGTAATACATTGCAAGAAATATTCATGTTTTCCGGTTCAAGATTTACATGTATGGATCACCTATGGTTTCTTGTTTCATTGACAATTTCTATGGTCGGTGCAAAAGCGATACTGCAGTATAGGGAACGAATAGATAGAAAAGTGATATGTGATATATCGGTCATAGTGTTTTTAAGCTAGACTGCTATTTTAATGGACAAATACTCTATCACACTGCCATTCCGGTTACAGACAGTTCCTGCAATCATAGTGCTTTTGATAATAGGCAACAAGTACAAGGGTTATGTAAGTATGTTCGTGGAAACTTGTTCCAAATGGCGATTCTGTATTTTGATGGTTTCTTTCGTTGCGCTATCTGTTGTGAATAGAACAGTGAATATGTCATTGGCGGTATATAACAATTACTTATTATATCTTCTTACAGCGTTTTTGGGGATAACAGTCATCATCTATATCAGCAAAAGAGTTCGTTTGAAGTTATTGAGTTATATTGGTAGAAATACACTTATACTTTTTGCGATACATGGCGTGTGGATTGAGGCTTATAAAATGTCACTGGGTAATATCGGCATATCGTTGCACGATATGTATGGCTTGTATTGTTATGTCGGCACCATAGTGATTTTGATATGCTCTTTCATCTCGTTTCTCGCTTTAAGAAGAATATATTTCTATTATGATTCAGCATTGAGAAATTTTTTTAACATAGAAAAATGAAAGCATTTGTTACAGGTGCAAGTGGATTCATCGGCTCCTATCTTGTAAAGGCTTTGGTTGATGAAGGGCATGAGGTTTTGTGTCTGAAAAGATTGACATCAAAACTTGATGCTCTTGATGAGTACGTTGATAGGGTTAAATGGGTTGACAACACAGAAGGATGGATGAGTGTTGTACGCTCATTTAAGCCCTATATAATATATCATTTGGCATGGAACGGTGTTGCTGCTTCTGATCGTATTATTTGGAAAAAGCAAGTATCCAATGTTGCATTGCTGCAAGAGTTGCTTGATTTGGCACTTGAAGTGGGATGTAAGAAAATAGTAAGTACTGGTTCTCAATCAGAATATGGCGACTTTGAAAATAAAATTGATGAATCATATCCAGTTAATCCCAAGACTGCCTATGCGGCAGTAAAAGTGGCATCTCAGACTATTATGAAGAGCTTCTGTGAAATTAATGGCATTGACTGGTATTGGTTTCGTTTGTTTCCATTGTTTGGCCCACATGAAGCCGACAGATGGTTAATTCCGAGTTTGATTAAAAGTATTACTACCTCTGATCACATGGATTTAACTCCGGGAGAACAACAACTTTCATATTTGTATGTCGGAGAATGCGCAAAGGCTATCATGATGGCTATTTATGCTGAATGCAAAAGTGGTGTTTATAATATATGCTCAGATAATCCGGTACCTTTACGGACACTTGTTGAAAAGATTCGTGACAAGATAAACCTTAATTTTAAACTTAATTTTGGGACACTTCCTTATCGCTATGGGCAATGTATGTATATGGAAGGAGACACCATAGCGCTTCGCACAAACATATATGATTTGAAAACATCCGACTTCGATGAGAAATTGGATATGACAGTTGAATATTATCTGAAAAAATATGATGATGAGAAAAAATGAATTGTTCCGTCTTGCGCAACATGTGCGATATACAACATTACAGCTATCGCATAATGCAAATGAGTCGCACACAGCTGGCGCATTATCAATGGCAGATGTGATAGTAACATTGTATGCAAACTTCCTTAATAATTCCCCGGTATTGCAAAACTCGCCAAAACGCGACCGTTTTATTCTCAGCAAGGGGCATTGTTGTGCGTCCTTATATACATTGCTGGCAGAAATGGGCTATTTCCCGATGAGCGAGTTGATGGCTCATTTTGCAGAAAATGGTACGCACTTCTTCGCACACGCATCACATACACTTCCAGGTGTTGAATTATCCACTGGAAGTCTTGGGCATGGTTTACCTGTGGCTTGTGGGTTGGCTTTAGGCTCGAAGCGCAAAAGCATAAAAAATGCTATATACTGTCTTGTCGGTGATGGTGAGATGAACGAAGGGAGCAATTGGGAAGCAATCATGTTTGCCGCACACAACTCTCTCGACAACTTATGCTTGATTGTCGATAAAAACAAGATGCAGGCCCTTGGTGATACCAAGGATGTACTTTGCATAGATCCCCTCCCTGACAAGCTTAAATCTTTTCAATGGAATGTGATTGATATTGACGGACATGATTATGACCAAATTATAGCGGCTTTTGAAAATTTCAAGAGTTGCAAAGACAAGCCGTCGGTTATCGTTGCAAATACCATCAAAGGGAAAGGCGTAAGTTTTATGGAACATAATCTGTGTTTCCACTATTCAGCACCATCGGTCGATGAACTTATAAAAGCGAAAGAGGAACTGTTATGAGAACAAGTTTTATTAATCAACTGATAGAAGAAGCACGTCATAACGACAGAATTTTTTTGTTGGTCGGCGACCTTGGTTATCATGTTGTCGAACCATTTGCACAGGAATTTCCAAGTCGTTTCATGAATGTAGGCATTGCCGAGCAGAATATGGCAGGTATAGCTGCAGGTTTGGCAATGTTGGGCTATAACGTCTATTTTTATTCTATTGGGAATTTCCCAACGCTGCGGTGTTTGGAACAAATCCGTAATGATATAGCCTATCACAATGCCAATGTGAAGGTTGTTGCAGTAGGGGCTGGATACGCTTATGGAAGTCTAGGGGCAACCCATCAGGCTACCGAAGAAATAGGGTGTCTTCGCTCATTGCCTAATATGGTAGTTGCTACTCCTGGCGATCCTGTAGAGGCTTGTGCGATCACGAAATTATCGACTAATTACGATGGTCCAATGTATATCCGATTGGGAAAGGCCGGTGAGAAGGTGGTTCATAAAGAGGAAGCCATAGAGATGAACATTGGTGACATTTGCCCCATAAGGGTTGTAGAAGGGAATAGAATAGCTGTGTTTGCTTGTGGAAACATACTTGATGACGCACGTCATCAAATAGAGGATAACAATCTTCCTTACAATCTGTTCAGTGTACCTTTCGTTAAACCGATGAACATTGAACAATTGAAAACTATCGTAGAAAGCCACCCAAATGGTATTATTACAATAGAAGAACACCAAAAATCATGCGGGATGGGGTCTGCACTCATTGAGATACTCAACGACTTATATGTAGAGGGAAAGATAAGACATTACCCCAAGGTAAAGCGTATTGCAATACCCGATGAATTTGCCGATGTTGTTGGCACGCAGATATATCTGCGAGAGTATGAAGGTCTGAAAATTATCTAAGAATGGCTTCTATATTACGTCGGATAGCCCAAGGCATAGGCATGGATAAGGCCATTGCTTATACTTCGGGAGCACGCATCGTGCAAGGCATTTCAGGGGTGGGTACGATGTTTTTTCTATCCACCTTCTTGACAGGCGTAGAGCAGGGTTTTTATTTTACATTTGGAAGCATATTGGCTTTGCAAGTCTTTTTTGAACTGGGACTTACAGGTATTATGCAACAATATGTCGCCCATGAAGCGTCACATCTTACACTTGATGAAAATAAGGAGTATCAAGGAGATCGTAAATACCGTTCTCGTCTTGCTTCGTTAGTTAGATTCTGCCTGAAATGGTATTCTGTTTTGGCAGGTGTAGTACTTGTGTTTCTCATAATAGTCGGAAATCTTTATTTTTCAAAATATGGTGATGTGCAGTCTGTTGATGTTGAATGGCAAATACCTTGGATCATAATCTGTATAGGAACGTCAATTTGTATTATTCAGTCGCCGCTTACAGCAATATTGCGCGGTTTGGGCTATGTTAAGGATATGAGCAAAATTGGCTTTTATGGTCAGATAATCAATCCTCTTTGTATTTGGTTAGGACTTGTTGTTGGACTGAAGCTTTATGTTATGGGCATTGGATATATCCTGTCTGTGGTCATTTGGCAAGTTTATGTAATACGTAAAGGTCTATATCGCATACTTACAAATCTTCTCAAAACAGAGGTTTCTGAAAAAGTGAGTTATTTCAACGAGATATTCCCCTACCAATGGCGAATTGCGCTGAGTTGGATAAGTGGGTATTTTATATTCCAATTATTCAATCCTGTACTTTTTGCTACAGAGGGAGCAATAGTTGCGGGTCAGATGGGCATGACACTGCACGCTCTCAATTCCATACAATCTCTATCTTTGAGTTGGATGAACACCAAAATCCCTGTGATGTCAAAGTTGATAGCACTAAAGGAGTATGTCAAGCTTGACACAATGTTTAATCAAACATTAAAGCAGATGGTATCGGTATGCTCGGTTTTATTAATGGCATTCTTCATATGCTTATGGGAATTAAATACGTCACAGTTTGAGTTCAATGGCAGTATTTTGGTCAACCGTTTTCTTGGGTATGTTCCAACGTTGCTGATGATGGTGCCCATATTCCTACAGCAGTTCACGGGGGCATGGGCTACATATCTACGTTGCCATAAGAAAGAACCATTCTTGGTTAATTCTGTAGTTGGAGGACTTTTATGCATAGCCTCTACAATAGGATTAGGTAATGTTTTTGGCTTGTATGGAATCACGGTGGGATATTGCTGTATTCAGATATTTCTATGTTTCTGGGCATACAAGATATATGTTTCAAAGAAGGCAGAATGGCATAAATTACAATTATCATGAATCCGATACTTACAATAGCAATCCCTACATATAATCGGCCTGACAAGATTTATGAGCAGGTTATGGGGTTGATTCCGCAAATAACCGATGAGGTGCGACTGATAGTGCAAGACAATCATAGTGACCAGCCAGTAGAATCGCTGTTCAGTGATGATGTCAAGGCTAAATGCACCTTTTTACGTAATAAGTACAATATTGGTGCTGATGCTAATATTGCTAAATGTTTTGAACTTTGTGAAACCCCGTGGCTCCTTGTGTTAGGCGATGATGACCCAGTGGAGGACTTCGCCGTTGCTACAATCCTTGAAGACATCAAGAACTCTGAGCCGGGCAGAATATTCCTTTGTTATGACTGGAAACAAAGTTATGTCGCTCATGGGCTTGACGAATTTCTAGCTCACTGCGATCAACGATATTGGTGCTTGTTCTGGATGAGCGGATGCGTATATCATATGCCTTTGCTGAAGGAGTATTTTCACCAGTATTTCTATTCCATATCAACGATGCAACCCAATATCGTATTATTGGTGAATGCTTTGGCTAATCACCCTGAATACAGCATCAAGGTGACAGGCAAGCATATCCATAAATTGGCAGGGCCTGATACGCATTGGAACAGGGAGGCATATATCTATGCGTCATTGTTTATGTTTGATGTTCTTTTCAGATATAGGTCAAAATTAGAGTCCACTCTGTTTCATACAGTGGCCGACCTATTGTATCGCCATGTAATTACAATGGTTAGAAATGAACATGATTTCTCCCATGCCTTTGCTCTTATGATGAGAATTGCAAAGCGAAGGGGGATAATAAACACCGTTCGATATGATTGTTATTGGTTTATCAGATGTTTGTATCATGTAATTATTAGGAAGTAACTATGGTTAGGAATCCTGAAATTTCGATTATTGTCCCAGTATATAAGGTAGAGAAGTATCTTGTAGAATGTCTTAACTCTATTCTTTCTCAGTCATTTAAGGACTTTGAATTGCTCCTTGTTGATGACGGATCACCCGACAGGTGTCCGCAGATATGTGATGAATATGGTCTAAAAGACCCTCGTGTGGTCACGTTCCATAAAAAAAACGGAGGCCAAGCCTCCGCTCGTAATTGCGGACTCGACCATGCAAAAGGACGCTATCTAATGTTTGTCGATAGCGATGACCTGCTGGCCGAGGATGCGTTGAAACACCTGTACCGTGAAATCACTACAACCAATGCAGATGTGGTATTGGGAAAGGTCATTCGATTTGATGCTGTAAGTGGAAAGTTGCGTCCATACACGCATCTTGAGGACTACAAAGAAATGAGTGGCAGAGAGACTTTGGAGATGCTGTTGGAAGGTCATCTGCTCAACATCAGTGTGTGTGGGGGGGTGTATAAGCGCAAAATATGGGATGAAGTGAGAATGCCGGTAGGCCATGTATGCGAGGACTGGTATATTATGCCAGATATATATCTACAAAAAGGCACAGTCGTTGTTTTTTCACCGACACTTGTTTACCTATACCGAGATAATGGCCAAAGCACTATGTCTGTGCTGTATCGCCAATGTAACACACAAGTGATTGATGTGGCTGAACATGTTATTCAAACCATAAAACAAGTCGACAATAACTTGTACCACACAACTCTATGGAGTAATATAAAAAGGGTATGGAAATATGTCGGTATAATCTATTCTCAGAAACGAAGAAATGACGAATTAGATTTTCTTTCCAAAGTTCGCACTTTAATAAAATCATATTGGGCTGAATTGATTAGCGCTGGAAAGATGACTACTGAAGAACGAATAGGAGTTTGGGCTTTTTGTTTTTGCGAGCCTATTTGTAGACTACTTTATATATTGAAATATTCTAAGGTCGATTAGAATTTGCCGATTTTCAATTGGTTAATTTAAAATTGCAAGAGATGCTTAATTATCTAAGGGAAATTTCCAGCGGTTTTTTCATCCTCACAGTAGCATTCAGCTACAGCATATACTTTATTATTGCTACATTCTTAGGCATACCGCATGAGGGTGTGTTTTTTCGCTTATATAGTGGAATCTTGGCTGTGATTACTGTTTTCGTGTTTTTCTCGTCCATTCGTCGTATTCCAAGCCGTATCTACATCAGTGGTTTGCTGTTGTGTATGACAATAATATTGCTTTACTTCTCCACCAGATGTTTCTATAATGAGGTTAACAATCGATATTCTTCATATTTTTTATCAATGGGAGTCCGGCTTATACCAGCCATATTGACAGGAATGTATATGCTTGCACATGACAATATAATAGAGAAGATTGAACGTGCTCTTTTGCCGTTTATTTTGTTATATACTATAACTTTGGCATCCGTGGCATTTACCGCCCATGTCGGCGTAAATATGGCTCAGACATTCAATACTGACTTTCTTGATTACCAAAGCATTTCATACTATTCAATTTTTGCTTTTGGTTTCACTATGTACCTTATAGTGCGGTGCGGGGATTCATATACACGTTACGGAAGGTATGCTCTAATAGCCTTAGCTATCCTACAAGTGATAGTAACTATAATGGCTGGTGGGCGTGGAGCATTTGTTTTAGGGTGCGTATTTACTTTTTATTTTGCATTAAAGCATATTACATTTAGCAAGTTCATCGGCTATACCTTAATCGGATTAGGTGTATTGCTTATAATGAATGCCATTTTGTCGAATAACGAGGTTTTCAAGATGGGATTTGACCGTATTTTCAATTTCTTCAATAATGCCGAAGCTATTGGAATCGACAATAGGTGGATTCGTTGGAACTTAGCTTGGAATGCTTTTACAGAAAGTCCTGTTTTCGGACATGGCTTAGGTTCAGTTTTTTATGAGGTTGGTTTTTATTCTCATAACATCTTTACCGATATGCTTTGTGAAGGAGGAGTAGTTCTTGTTTCAATTTTCACACTCCTTTTGCTAAAGTTTGTCCAAGCTTCCCGAATGTTGATGGCAGAAGACTATAGAAATGAGATTATAGTAGTAGTGTTCCTTTGCTCATTTGTGATGAGCAGTTTCAGCGGATATTACCTGTCAGATACCGGAATTTGGCTATCACTTACTTATGTATTGTGTAAAAGCTTGTTAAATAATCAGTTATGTATATGACATCAAAGTTTAAAATGTTTTTTTCGCTAAGTATGCTTGTAGGTGTTTGGGACTTACTTACAAAGTATTTTCCAATGTATTTATGGGTAACAATAACACGCCCAAACAAGCAATGCTGGCTCATTACCGAACGCCCGACTGATGCCCGGGATAATGGATATGTGTTATTTAAATGGTTATGCCAGAATCACCCTGAAAAAAATGTCATTTATGCCATTTGTAAGGATGCTGCCGACTATGCTAATGTGAAGAATTTGGGTAAAGTCATAGAATATGGCTCCTATCAGCATTGGTATTATTATTTTGCAGCCTCTGTTTGTTGCGACACATCTTGGGGGATATGCTGTCCTAATTCCATGACATATCTGATGATGCGTAATGTACTGCCTCCTCATAGCAAGAGAGTTTTCTTACAACATGGCATCATAAAGGATTATATGCCGCAAGGGAGGAAACACAAGCTTAATGCGGATATTTTCGTGTGTGGTGCTTACCCGGAATGGGAATATATCAATACCAATTGGGGTTACCATAATAACGAAGTCAAATACTTGGGCTTAGCTCGTTACGACCGCTTGCACGACACGTCAGGTGAAATGAATGTAAGGCAAATATTATATATGCCTACATGGAGGGCTAACCTCCACGAAAGTCGGCATTTTGAGCAAAGTCTTTATTTTCAGAAAATCAAAGAAGTGTTGACCTCTACTGCACTTCACGACATCTTGAAGCGAAACAACCTTGAACTGATTTATTTCGTTCACCCGTCAATCCGAGAGATGAAACGATATTTTGAACCTTTTTCAAATTCTCGCATCAAGGTACTAAACAACGAAGATTATGACCTGCAAAAACTAATATGTTCTGCGAGCCTTTTGGTAACTGACTTCTCCAGCATATATTTTGATTTTGCTTATCAAAGGAAAGCCGTAATCTATTACCATTTCGATTATCAGCAATACCGGAAAGAGCATTACAGTGAAGGGTATTTCAATTATGAACGAGATGGTTTTGGGCCGATAGTGATGGACGTGAAAGCATTGGTGAAGGAAATTATAACTATCGCTGACAATAACTGGAAAATGTCTGAAAAGTACGTTTCTCGTGCAGCCCGATTCTTTCCCTTACGAGATAAATGCAATTGTGTAAGACATTATGTAGAATTATGTAAACTCGAAGATATAGGTCTATGAAAATTTGTCTTGCTTCAATAACCGGTTCTCATTACCGTAGGCTCATCTATAGCTTAATGGATAAAGAACTAAATTGCAATTTTATCTTTGGAATAAATCATACTACGGTAAAGAGACTAGATACATCTATTTTCCATCACTCAAAAGATCTGCAAAATAAGTATTTGGGTAGTTCAAATTGGTATATTCAAGATAGTCTTGAAAAGTTGACAAAGGAATACGATGTAGTAATTAATGACCTCAGCATATTTTGCCTTTCTGCTTGGAAACTTTTATTGTTTTCAAAGTTTAGAAATCAGAAGGTGTACAATTGGGACCACGGTTGGTATGGTCGTGAGGGATTTTTTAAGAAGTGGGTTAAAAGGGCATATTTTGGTATTGCCGATGGTGCTTTCATTTACGGCAATTATGCTCGTGATTTAATGATTCAGAACGGTTTTGATGGTAAAAAGCTTCACGTAATCCATAACTCACTGGATTATGATAAGCAATTGGAATTGCGTATGAAAATTCAAACTTTGGACTTATACAAGAATTATTTCCGTAATGATAATCCTGTTATCTGCTTCATTGGTCGATTGACTCCGGTAAAAAGGCTTGAACAGATATTGTATGCACTTGATATTCTGAATAATGAAAGGAAGAGTTTTAACTGTATTTTCATAGGAGATGGTTCTGAAAAAGAGGAACTGAAAAAGACGGCTATGGGTCTAGGCCTTTACGAACAAGTCTGGTTTTATGGAGCTTGCTATGACGAGAAAACTAATGCAGAGCTCATTTATAATGCAGACCTTTGCGTTGCTCCTGGAAATATAGGCCTGACAGCAATACATGCCATGATGTTTGGTTGTCCTTGTGTATCTCATAATGATTTTCGATATCAAATGCCAGAATTTGAGGCAATACGGGAGGGATACACGGGTTGCTTTTTTGAACGTAATAATGTAAGGGCTTTGGCAACCGCAATAGTTAAGTGGTTTGTAAAAAATGAAGGTAAACGTCAGGACGTAAGAGATGCTTGCTTCAAAGAAATTGATGAGAATTGGAACCCACATAAACAAGTTGAGATAATAAGACGAGTGATATATGGCTAATAGATATATGAGTTTTCGTTCTGCCTTTCGTTCGTTGTTCTTGAGCATTATGGGGAGCATAAAGCGTCCATCGCCATACGTTCATATACTAAACGGACATATGGTTGATTGGCATCATGACGATGATAAGGATGGCGAACGCTTTGGTATGCAATTGGCGGAATTGCATAAGTATTGTGACTTTGTAAACATTGAAGATGCGGTACGTATGATTGTGAACGGAGAAAAGGTAATGCGCTCGACCGTAGCGTTTACCTTCGATGATGGGTGGAGGGATTGTTATACGCAAATCGCTCCACAAATAGACAAGTATGGAGTTAATGCAATGTTTTTCATCAATCCTCATTTTACAGATGCAGTAGACAGGGAGGATGAAGCATATATTAACGATTTTACGGTGAATATTACTAAGAGTCCGGGGAAGTATCCGATGACGTGGACGCAGATATTGGATTTACAAAAGAGAGGGTATAAGTTTGGCGCTCACACTTTAGATCACTATTGCATAAACGATGATAATATAGATGAATTGGAACATCAGATTGGTGATTGCCGTAAAGCTATAGAAGAACGTTTAGGAATGCCTTGCGATTACTTCGCATTCCCTTACGGACGGTTGGAGCATGCAAATCCAAGGTCAATTGAAATAGCGTGTAATCATTATAAGTATGTGTTTTCTCAAAGTGATCATAAGCACTTCTTCTCGTATGACGGTAAGGTTATAAACCGTCGTCACTTTGAGCCTTTTTGGCCAGTGAAGCATGTTTTTTATTTCTTAAGTTGTAAAAGGAGTTAAATTCCCATGAAGTTACTACAGATTAATGTTACCTGTAATCAAGGTTCGACAGGTGGAATTGCGGAACAAGTAGGTCTGCTTATGAAGGAATATGGATGGGATGTATATCTTTGCCACGGTGCTCGATATGTGGAGCCATCGCAGTTGAAGACGTATCTGATAGGGAACAAGTGCGGAGAGTATCTTCATGCCTTAAAGAGTTTGCTATTCGATGCTGATGGCTTTGGATCTACTCGTGCTACAATGAAATTGGTAGAATACATAAAACAAGTGAAGCCGAATCTGATACAGATTCACAATCTGCACGGGTATTATGTGAATTATAAGATATTGTTTAAGTATCTGAATACAACAAGTATACCTATAGTGATGACACTTCATGACTGTTGGGCGTTCACTGGGCATTGCATTCATTTTGTGACAGTTGACTGCGAAAAGTGGAAGTCGGGTTGTGGAAAATGTCCTCAAATATGCAGTGTCCCGAAATCGTTGGTGTTCGATCGCTCAAAGCGTAACTTCGAACAGAAAAAGAAATATATTGCAGGTAATAGGAACCTTCACCTCGTATGTGTATCTAAATGGATTGAGGATTTTCTACACCAATCAATGTACAAAGAACATCCTATTCATTTAATTCGTAATGGCATCGATTTGTCTGTATATCGGCCTACTGTCGAGAAGAAGAAGGACAAGTTCCGAATACTGGGTGTTAGTAATCCTTGGAGCAAGGATAAAGGATTATATGACATTTATGAACTTCGCAATATGTTGCCACTTGATGAATACGATATAACACTTGTCGGATTAAAAAAACTACAGAAAGAGGTATTGCCTAAGGGCATCAATGGTATACTTAGGACAAATAACAAGCTGGAACTTGTTGATTTGTATTCTGCAAGTGATGTGTTTATAAATCTCACCTATGCTGACACATACCCAACAACGAATCTCGAAGCATTAGCATGTGGAACACCGGTAATAACATATCGTACAGGTGGAAGCCCGGAATCATTGAGTGAAGATACTGGAATTGTTATAGAGCAAGGCGACGTTAAGGCTCTGGCAGAGGCAATAAAAAAAATGAGAGTCAATCCTTTTGCATCCAACACATGCCGCAAACGTGCAACTGAATTGTTTGACAAAAACGAACTTTTCATGGATTATGTAAAACTCTATGAGAAGTTAGTGAGATAGAGATACATTTAATCTGATGAAAATATCAATAATCACTGCTACATGGAATAGCCGTGCAACTTTGCGTTACACAATGCGGAGTGTGTTGTCACAATCATATCTTGATATAGAACATATCATCGTGGATGGTGGTTCAACTGATAGCACAATGGAAATTGTACATGAATTGAAACCTGAATATCAAGGCAAATTACGTTATATCAGCGGGAAAGACAAAGGAATATACGATGCCATGAATAAAGGTATCGCAATGGCTACAGGCGATATCGTAGGAATACTTAACAGTGATGATTTCTATACCAGCGACAGTGTACTTTCAACAGTGGTATCCGCATTTGAAGATGGTAACATAGATGCTGTTTACGGTGATATACATTATGTACAAGACAATGATTTGCAAAAATGTACCCGTTATTACTCTTCGAAAATTTTTCATCGCCGATGGATGCGTCTCGGCTTTATGCCCGCCCATCCGAGTTTTTATTGCCGCAAAGAAATATATGAGAAATACGGCGGCTTCAATTTGTCGTACAAAATTGCGGCTGATTTTGAATGTCTGCTGCGATTAATATTCGTCCATAAGATACGGCTTCGATATATCCCAATGGATTTTGTAACAATGCGTACAGGAGGTGCATCGACTAGCGGATTGGCCAGCCATAAACAAATTTTACGAGATCACCAGCGAGCATTCAAGGATAATGGGATCTACAGTAATGTCCTGCTTGAATCGTTGAGGTACATCTACAAAATATATGAAATTGTAGCAACCAAGGTCTCTCGAAAATATACATCACAAATTTGATATTTATATGAAGACAGCCCTAATTACTGGTATTACCGGCCAAGACGGTTCCTTCTTGGCCGAATTCCTTTTGGAGAAAGGATATGATGTGCATGGTACCATTCGTCGGTCATCCGTTGATTTCAGGGAACGGATTGCGCATTTGGAAGGCCATCCCGCTTTCCATCTTCACTATGCGGATCTAGGGGATTCCACGAGTCTCTCGCAGGTGGTGAAGCGGGTAAAGCCTACGGAGATTTATAATCTTGCGGCGCAGAGCCATGTGCAAGTCTCTTTTGATTCACCGGAGTTCACGGCTGATGTGGATGCTACCGGGGTATTACGTATTCTAGAGGCGGTAAGGCAAAATGATCTTACGGGTACCTGTCGTATTTACCAAGCCTCTACTTCCGAATTATATGGGAAGGTGGAGGAGGTTCCTCAGAATGAGAAAACGCCTTTTCATCCGTATAGCCCCTATGCGGTGGCGAAGCTGTATGGTTATTGGATCGTAAAGGAGTATCGGGAGGCTTATCATATGTTTTGCTGCTCGGGTATCTTGTTTAACCATGAATCGGAACGACGGGGCGAGACTTTCGTGACTCGTAAGATCACGTTGGCTGCCGCACGTATCGCACAAGGGAAACAGGACAGGCTTTTATTGGGTAATTTATCGTCGCTTCGCGATTGGGGGTATGCCAAGGATTATGTGGAATGTATGTGGCTGATCCTTCAAAATGAGAAACCGGAGGACTTCGTGATCGCTACGGGTGAGCAACATTCCGTACGGGAGTTTTGCGAATTAGCATTCCGTTATGTGGGCTTTGAATTGTACTGGCAGGGTGAGGAAGAAAATGAGAAGGGAATTGACCGCAAGACGGGAAAGGTGCTGGTGGAGGTATCTCCCGATTTCTATCGTCCCACCGATGTGGTTAATCTTTGGGGAGATCCATCGAAAGCGAGACGTGAGCTGGGGTGGAATCCGCGAAAGACTTCTTTTGAGCAACTGGTGAAGATAATGGTGGACGCGGATATGGCGAAGGTGGCTGTGGAACGTGCCTCTGCGCATGTTCGTACTAATTTGGCTGAGTATCTAGAGAAGGGCATCGTGAAATGATGGAGAAGAACGCTAAGATATATGTAGCCGGCCATAGAGGATTGGTCGGCTCTGCCATTTGGGAGAATCTGGAAAGAAAGGGATATGAGAATCTGGTAGGACGTACGCATAAAGAGCTGGACTTATTGGATGGCATCGCTGTCAAGCGCTTTTTTGATGAGGAACAGCCGGAGTACGTGATTCTCGCAGCCGCTCATGTAGGGGGGATTATGGCGAATAGTAAGTATAGGGCTGATTTTATCTACCGGAACTTACAGATTCAGCAGAACGTGATTGGTGAGAGCTTTCGCCATGGGGTCAAGAAATTGTTATTTTTAGGTAGCACTTGTATTTATCCACGTGATGCGGAGCAGCCGATGCGAGAGGACGCTTTGCTGACTTCTCCGCTGGAGTACACGAATGAGCCGTATGCGATCGCCAAGATCGCAGGGTTGAAAATGTGCGAGAGTTTTAATCTGCAATATGGTACGAATTATATCGCTGTGATGCCGACTAATTTATATGGCCCGAATGATAATTTTGATTTGGAACGTAGCCATGTATTGCCAGCTATGATACGGAAGATCCATTTGGGCAAGTGTTTGAATGAGGGAGATTGGCAAGGTGTTTGCCGGGATTTAGATGCCCGTCCAGTGGAGAGTATTGATGGACATTGCTCCCAAGAGGAAATTCTTTTGGTTTTGGCTCGTTATGGGATCTCTTCGGATAAGGTGGAGCTATGGGGAACTGGTAAGCCGCTTCGAGAGTTCTTATGGAGTGAGGAAATGGCAGATGCGAGCGTATATATCATGGAACATGTGGATTTTAAGGATACTTATTCGCAAGGAGATACTGATATCCGTAATTGCCATATTAATATAGGTACCGGGAAGGAGATTTCGATCGCTACTTTGGCAGATTTGATCGTGAGAACAACCGGTTATCGAGGTAAGGTAGAGTTCAATCCCACAAAACCGGATGGAACTATGCGTAAATTGACCGATGTGACCAAACTGCATGAGTTGGGATGGCATCACCGGGTGGATATAGAGGATGGCGTGAGAAAAATGTATTATTGGTATCTAAGCGCTGTTATAAAATAAATAAAGGTATTAAGGAATTTATTGTTTGATTAAAATCTTATATATTTTTTGCGAACCGGTCTTCTTTTTCTCCTTGGGGGAAGTAAGAAGGCCGGTTTCTTTATCGTCTATTCTTTATCGCTTTGAATGTCCTCTTCCCTTTTAGATAAAATGCCAGAATTAAACTGTCCCGCATAAGTTCCGGGATGGTGCTCAGTGTTCTTTTCTCCAGATTCTCTTTACGCTTAGGCGTATATTCCGGTTTGAGTTGGTGATAGGCTTTCCGTGCCTCATAAACAGCTTTGGCGTTCGCGAAATGTCCTTCCAGCAGGAACTTCGCGGCGGCGATATAGTCCAGCCAAAAGCGGACACGCATCACATGCTTTAGATCTTCTTCCCGGGAGTTCTTGTAAAGCATCAATAAGCTGTTTCGGAAATTCAAGAAAGTCTTGCGGGGACTTTCCGCGTTCAAGGTGGCTCCACCGACGTGGTAAACGATGGATTGTGGGACGCATACCAACCGATATCCCCGGGAACGTAAACGCCAACACATATCGACTTCTTCTTGATGTGCGAAGAATCCGGCATCTAATCCCCCAACTTCCTTATACGTAGCCGTACGAACGAATAAGCAGGCTCCTGTCGCCCATAAGATATCGGCGGGAGTGTCGTATTGCCCCTCGTCCTTTTCCACGATATGCAAGATTCTCCCCCGACAAAATGGATAGCCGTATTTATCAATGTATCCTCCGGCCGCACCCGCATACTCGAAGTATTCTTTATTTCGTTGAGCCCGTATTTTGGGTTGGACACAAGCGATTGACGGATCAGAGTCGAGAGTGGCAATCGGGGCATCTAACCAATTGGGAGTAACTTCTACGTCGCTGTTTAATAAAACGCAATATTCATGGTCGAGCCTTTTGAGCGCTTGATTATATCCTTCGGCAAATCCGTAGTTCCGGTCGAGGCAGATAATGCTGACCGTGGGGAATTTTGCTTTCAACATCTCGATCGAGTCGTCGGTAGAACCGTTATCTGCTACGATAACCTCCGCCCATTCCGGAGAGTTGGATACGACGGAAGGAAGGAATTTCTCCATTAGCTTTCTTCCGTTCCAGTTTAAGATAACAATCGCTACTTTTTTCATCCTTGTTGCTCATGTTTATGTTTCCAACGTTTATGGGTCCATAGCCAGTAGGCCGGATCACGCAAGATCATTTTCTCTAAAAGTCGTGCGTATCGCTCGGTGATGTAATTCTCCGGAGTCTCTTTTGGATTCTCCGTAATCAGCTTCATGTCTACGGTGTAATATCCTCTTTTTACCTTTTGGGTATCGAGGAAGATTACAGGCAGGTTCAGTTTGCGTGCGATACGCTCCGGACCGGTTAATATGGCTGTATCTTGATGAAGGAACTCGGTCCAATAATGCAGGTTCGCCTTGCTGGGTGTCTGGTCCGCCAAGAAGATGACGACAGATTTGGTTTTGTCTTGTTTTAACTTGATGATATCCCGTATCGTATCGTTTTTCTTGATGCCGAAAGAACCGAACTGTGTCCTGAGATCGGCGAATAGCTTATCAAAGGCCTTGTTGTTTAACGGACGGTATATCTGATAGATACGTGAGTCCTCGAAACGGGTGGTCGAGCCGGAGAACCATTCCCAATTGCCATAATGCCCCATCGTGAGGATGAAGCAAGTATGGCCTTTCGCCATAAGTTGGTCAACCAATTCCGGGTTCCTCAGATAGGCTCGCTGTTGTATCTCATCCAGAGAGATATGGGCTAGTTTAATCGTTTCTACGATATAATCGGCGAAATGATGGTAGAACCGGCGTTCCAACTGACGCAACTCAGCCTTGGATTTATCCGGGAAAGAGGCGGTTATATTACGGCGCACTACTTTTACCCGGTATCCGGCTATCTTATAGATAAGGACATATAGGATGTCTGATAACACGTATAAAGCCCGCATGGGAAGTAAGGCGTGTACTTTTACCCAGCTATAAAGAAAGGCATATTGTATTTTATCCCACATCTTAGTTGACGGTTGATGATTGATTGTTGACTATTAATGCGGTGCGATCCTCATTCCAGCCGCCTAGTACGACTTTGCGGGTCTCATTGACCAAAGCGGCATCATAAGGGATTTCTACCTTTATATAGTTCTCGGTGAAACCGTGCATCTTGCCGTCTTTCTTGGTATGCTCGAATAAGACATTCGCTTCCTGTCCGATATGGGCCTCATAAAAGGCATGAAGTTTCTGGTCTGAGATATCCAAGAGTTGTTGACTGCGTGCATGCTTGGTCTTCGGATCTACCACGTGATCGATCTTCAACGCTTGGGTTCCGGGGCGTTCCGAATAGCTGAACACGTGCAGTTGGCTTATATCCAAGCTATCGATGAATTGGCGGGCCTCCTCGAAGTACTCGTCTGTCTCGCCACGGGTTCCAACAATTACGTCTACACCGATAAAAGCATGCGGCATTATTTCCTTGATCTTTTCGATCTTATGACGGAAAAGAGCGGTGTCGTAACGGCGGCGCATTAATTGCAAGACAGCATCGCTACCGCTTTGCAAAGGAATATGGAAATGAGGAGCGAAACGTTTGCTATGGGCCACGAAATCTATGGCCTCGTCGGTAATCAGATTCGGCTCGATGGAAGAGATACGATAGCGTACGATTCCATCTACCTCATCCAAAGCCCGGATTAAGTCGATAAAGGTCTCGTCGGTACTTTTGCCGAAGTCCCCGATATTTACGCCTGTCAATACGATCTCCTTACCTCCTTTACGTGCGACTTCCTGCGCCTGTTCCACCATGCTGGCGATCGTCCCGTTCCGGCTTTTTCCACGGGCGAAAGGAATGGTACAATAGGAGCAATAATAATCGCATCCATCTTGTACTTTCAAGAAATGACGTGTACGGTCATCGGCCGAGCAAGAAGGGGAGAAGGAACGTATATCCTTGCTTTGTGAGGCGATAACAGTTCCTCCGTGTTCTTTCTTCTCCAGGTTCTCCAGATATTGAAGGATCTCTAATTTCTGTTCGGCGCCAAGAACCAAATCAACGCCTTCTATATGGGAGACTTCCTCCGGCTTCAACTGTGCGTAGCAACCGGTCACCACGATAAAGGCACCGGGGTGTTGCTTGCTGATCCGGCGGATCGCTTGCCGGCATTTCTTGTCGGCTAGTTCCGTTACGGAGCAAGTATTCACCACGCATATATCCGCTTTTTCCCCGGGACGCACCTTGCGTACCCCTTGTTCGGCTAATAGCTTTCCAATGGTAGAGGTCTCCGCGAAATTTAGTTTGCAACCCAGCGTATAATAAGCGGCCTTTTTATTGTTAAATACGGTCTGATCTATCATTTTCGATTTAGTTAGAGTGCAAAGGTACTAATTAAGCCCGGATTAGTAAAGAGTTCGGATTGAGATGGACTTAAAAACTCTTTACTATTGCATAAATAGTTTTCCGGAAGCCTATCTATTCTTCTTTACTATTGGATATATTCTACAAACCACGTCGTGGTCTGTGCGATTCACGTCGTGGTCTGTATAAATCATGACGTGGTCTGTAAAAACCATGCCGTGAACTAAGGAATAGATACAGTCAAGCAACATTATTTATGAAGACTTGTTATCGAATAGTCCTTGCTGCGGCCTTGTTTTGTTTATTGTGCCGATAGAGGAAATACGGCAACTAGGGCTCCACTAAGATTAATACCGGATTGTTATCATTCTCGGGTTGCTCCCAATCGATTAGGTAACGGTTGTCGTTTGAGATGTATTTGGGAGTGAAATAGGCTTCTTCGGGAAGTTCAAATGAGTTTTCCGGGTATATGAATTGTACATAGGCTAATTGCTTCTCCGCTATATCATAATATAATGTATAGGTATCTTTATCGGAGAAGTTATGCATATAGAGCCGGTCTCCGATTTGCCCGGGTATGACAGGGATCGTCTTTGTCCTGAACAGGTCGTTTTTTATATCGTCTATCGTGATATTATAACGGAGTTCCTCGGGCGTTCGGTATTTACCTAGATCGAGGACGGCATAAGGAATTAGCTTCATGTCGTTGGAAACTTTAAATATCGTATCGCAGAACAACTCCTTAAATGCGGCAATCTTATTTCCGTCGAAAGGACGGAACTCATAGGTAAATGTCATGACGAAAGGAGGTTCTGTATAAGATTTATAGTAAGGTATGCTATCCGATATGACTGTATCTTGGCAAAAATAGAACCGAATGGGTGCGTTGCCAGAGAGGTTGGGTACGTGACCTAGGATAACGTTCGTCTTAGGGAGGGGATAAAATCCCCGGATGTTCTTATCCGGAATTTGAATGGTTTGGTGGAATTTCCCTTGCCAATCGTATATCTTTATTCGGATGGGGCTATCTTTTATATAAATAAGATGATCATGAGGTTCTAGTCCGGATATACGACTAAACTCATCCGGACCTCCTCCTTGTTTGCCGATATCGTATAAATATTTTCCTGCCAAGTCGAAAACGGAAGCTCTGTTATCATGCTGCACCAATAGCTTATCGCCGTGTTTAATAATGCGGGAGATGTATTTGATCAAGATTGAGTCATTCGTTTGCAGAGGGATGAATTGGATGGATTTCGCCCATTTCTTTAAGGCTACTTCTTGAGGTTGATGGTCAAAAACAGTTGCTAGGTCAATTGTTATACATTCCTCTGATTTCTCGCTTGTGCCGGTACAAGCGGTTAGTAATATCGCAAATATAATAAGCCATTTATTCATAAAAATATCTTTGTCCTAAAGTTAATAGGACAAAGATATTTAATTTATTTCGAAATATTCGTAATATTATGAAGATTTTGTACTGTTATTTCCAATCCACTAAGGATGATTTAAAATAGTTCCAATCGGCCTTTTCCCATAAGGGGGCTTGCGCGCCAAGTCTTACTTTATATTCGTCCCAATGTGTGTTCTCTACTTTGGACCAACCTTTTTCGGCGACACCAGCCAAACGGGGCATTAACAGGAATTGCAGATCTCTGAAATTGGAGATCGTCTCGCACCAGATAGCGGCTTCTATACCCGCTACATCTTTTTGAGGATTCTCTACAGTCGGGTTGAAGGTCATCGGGTCCCAGTCGTACATTTCTTGGATCGTTTGTTTCTCATAGGCGGCCATACCTAAACGTTCTTGCTCCGCGTTTTGGGTGGAGTCCGCGCTTGGTTCCAGATATTTATGGTCCAGATAAACGTAACCGCTCGGCGAGAGAATCACTTTCGCTTTTTTGGATATCCCAAGACCCGGATCTTTTGGTGCCTCTTTCATGAATTCTGCGAATAAGGCCATGATCTCTTTATATTCGGCAGGTATATTATCTTTTTTCTTAGAAGAGTCCTCGTTTTTTTGCTTCAGATAAATCCAGTGCTGGATGACATCGCCTTCCGAGATATCCGCACGGGCGGTTTCTTGCCAGCCGACCATTTTCTTTCCATTCTTCAATACGATTTCCCGTGTCTTATTTATAAAACGGACGAACTTATCATGGGGTAAGCCGATCGCCTCGTCACCTCCGATATGAATGTAGTTTCCGGGTGCTAAAGCGGCTAGCTCCGCGATAACATCCTCCGTAAATTGCATCGCTTTCGGATCATCTACGTCGAGCGCATTGAAGGCCTGCCCCGGGATGTTAACCTTGGTCTTGAATTTGACAGCGTTCTTAAAGTCCGGATAAGCGGCGAATACGGCAGCTGTATGCCCCGGGATATCTACTTCCGGGATGATCGTGATGAAGCGTTCTTTTGCGTAATTAACGAGATCCTTGAATTCCTCTTGCGTATAATAGCCTCCTTTTCTCCCGTTGTTGGGAAGTTGACCTCCTATTTCCGCTAGCTCGGGATATTTCTTGATCTCGATACGCCAACCTTGGTTATCGGAAAGATGCATATGCAGTACGTTCATTTTATATAAGGCGACCATATCGATCACTTGTTTCACTTCCTCGGGATCGAAGAAGCAACGAGATACATCGAAAGAAAGCCCACGCCAAGCGAAACGAGGTGAGTCCTTCACTTCCAGTAGCGGTAGATAAATCTTCTCGCCTCCGGGTTGTAGATTACCACCCACGATTTGTTTCAAGGTAGTGATACCTCGATAGATACCTTCTAGGGTAGTGGCCTTGATGTAGATGTTTCTCTTTTGGATGGAGAGGGAGTAAGACTCATCTACGGGGACACTATCTTTCGGACTCAATCCATAAGCTTTTGGCAGGTCGGCGAACTCTTTCGGATCTGTCAACTCGAGGAAGATGATGCAATTCGATTCTTTGTCTGAGGCGGAAGCCAGCTTGATGCCGGATAGCTTTTCTATCTCGTTGGATAGCAACTCGCCCATACCCTTTAAGGATTCGTCCGCATAACCGATCTCGATGCCGGGATGGATCGTGAATGTACCTTCGCCTACTGTCATTTGGGCCGGAGCGGGGATAATGCTTACGCTTCTTTCTCCAACATCTGGGGATGAACAGGCGATAAATGTAATAAAACTACAGAGGGTCAATGCCCATGCGAGAGTGATTCTTTTCATTCTTATTTTAAATTTATAGGTTATATCATGGCAAAAGTAAGGATTTGTTTTTACTTTTACGCAAATTTCACAAAAGTGTGCTATGATCAAAGAGAATTTCATTAAGATTTACGAGGAGAGTTTCAAGGAAAACTGGGCCTTGCCGGCATTAACGGATTACGGGAAAAGTAAAACCTTTACTTTCGGTGATGTAGCAACGGAGATCGCACGTATTCATCTTTTATTCCATGAGTGCCAAGTCCGTCGTGGAGACAAGATCGCGTTGATCGGTAAAGACAGCTCCCGTTGGTGCATCGCTTATATGGCGGTTGTTACTTATGGGGCGATTATCGTGCCTATTCTTCAGGACTTTAATCCGAATGATGTACATCATATTATTAATCACTCGGAATCTGTCTTTTTGTTCGTTAGCGACCGGATTTGGGATTCTTTGGAGGAAGATAAGATCGAGGAGGTTCGCGGCGTATTCTCTCTTTCCGATTATCGTTGCTTGCATCAACGGGATGGAGAGAATATCCAGAAGTTGATGAAATCGCTGGATGAGAAGATGACCGAGAAATATCCGGATGGCTTCACCCAAGAGGATATCAAATACGCTGAGCTGGATAATGATAAGGTGGTAGAGATCAACTATACATCGGGTACGACCGGATTTAGCAAAGGGGTTATGTTGACGGGGAATAATTTAGCCGGAAACGTGACGTATGCCCGGACACTGGATCTATTGTTCCGGGGTGAACGTGAGTTATGTTTCCTGCCTCTGGCCCATGCCTATAGTTGCGCTTTCAATTTATTGGTACCCATGGCATTCGGTGTGCATGTCTATTTATTAGGTAAGGTGCCGTCTCCTAAGATCTTATTAAAGGCATTCGAGGAGGTGAAGCCGAACTTGATCTTGATGGTTCCCCTGATTTTGGAGAAGATCTATAAGAAGATGATCCTTCCTCAATTGAATAAGCGAACCTTGAAGTTGGCTTTGAATATCCCACTGTTGGATTCACGTATCTATGCGCAGATCCGCAAACATTTGGTGGATGCCTTGGGAGGACGTTTCCGTGAAGTGATCGTGGGGGGCGCCGCCATGAATCAAGAAGTAACGGATTTCTTGTATAAGATCAAATTCCCGTTCACGATCGGTTATGGTATGACGGAATGTGGCCCGTTGATCAGTTATGACCATAATAATGAGTATGTGCCCGGTTCTTGCGGACAGATCTTGAAAGGGATCATGAAAGTCCGTATCGATTCGGAAGACCCTTATAATAAGGTAGGCGAGATTCAAGTATCGGGCGAGAACGTAATGAAAGGCTATTATAAGAATGATGAGGCAACCCAAAATGTCTTCACGGAAGATGGCTGGCTAAGGACGGGTGATTTGGGTACGATCGATCATGACAACCGTATTTTTATACGTGGACGTAGCAAGACGATGATCTTGGGCGCTAGCGGACAAAATATTTATCCGGAAGAGATTGAATCCAAATTGAACAATTTGCCATTCGTGATGGAGAGTTTGGTCGTGGAGAAAAACGGGAAATTGATCGGGATGGTGTATCCGGATTACGATACGGTGGATAGTACGGGTATCTCGCATACGGATCTTCCAGTTATCATGGAACAAAATAGGATAGAGTTGAACAAGCTCCTGGCTCCTTACGAAACGATCTCGGAGATACAATTGTATCCGACAGAATTCGAGAAAACACCGAAGAAAAGCATTAAGCGTTACCTGTACAGTAATTATTGATAAATAAATAGAAAGCAAACGCAGCTAATATTCAGCATATTGTAAAAGCGGTAGAAAATAATTCAAAAAAAAACGTCTTATGTTGTACAACATATATGATTAATACATACATTTGCATCGTTTTACAACAACAAGATATTATAGACCGTTTAAATTAAGAACAAAATGAAAAAGTTAGTTGCATTTGCTGCTGTTATCGCAGCTGTATCATTCGCATCTTGTGGCAACAAATCTGCTGAATCTACCGAATCTGTTGCTGAAACAGAAGAGGCTACTGTAGTTGAGGAAGCTCCTGTAGTAGAAGAGGATGCTGCCGCTACTGATTCTGTAGCTGTCGAGGTTACTGACTCTGTTGCCGTAGAAGCTGCTCCTGCTGAATAATAATCAGTAAACGAGTTTTGAGGACAGTCTGTATGCGTTGAACATACAGACTTTTTTTGTTTATAAACCATAGATAATGATATGAGACAAATTTTACTTCTTCCATTGGCCGCTCTATTGGCTATGCCGGTATTCTCGCAGACTCCTGCCGATACGACGCTTACGATCCGGAATATAGAGATTCAGGGTACCCGTTTCGCCGGGTTGAGCGAGAGGGGCGGGATGAAAATCTTGCGGGTAGATAATAACTTGAGTAGCGTTACCAATACGGCGGCGGATGCTTTTCGCCAATTGCCTTCTGTCATAACCGATATGGAAGGAGCCGTTACATACAGGGGCTCCGGTAATGTCGGGATGCTTGTCGATGGAGTTCCTTACGGTTTGCTGGAAGAATATAGCGGTGACGTGCTGATCCAACTTCCCGCCCTGTTCTTTAACCAGATCTCATTAGGTGCGTTTCCTCCGATTAATGCGGTGCCGGATGGTGACGTGGGCATACTCAATCTGGTGCCTCGTATGTATGGAACGGGAGATTCCCCTCTATATGTTACGCTTGGGGCGGGATGGAATGAGCGATATAACGCGGGAGCGGTATTGAATTTGCATCCCGGAAAATTCCATATCAACGCGAAATACAATTATAGGAGGGAATACCGGGAACGATCTTTCAGCAAATCGACCGCGACCGCTAAAAACCGGACGGAGATGAATAATAATGCCACGGCTCGTCCGGACGTACATGTGGCGGATATGAAAGTAGACTATGATCTTTCCGCGAAAGACCGGATCACCGTGCATGGCCTGTATCATTTGATGGATTATAGCCGATATGGACGCATTAACAACCGGGTATTCAACCCGAAAGGGGAGCAAATGAAGTACGTGATCCGTAACCGGTATAACGACCAGCGCCAGGAAGCTTATGCCGCCGAAGCGTATTGGAACCATGAGATTTCGGAGAATCAAGGTTTTTATACCGTATTCAACTATAATAATTTCTCGTATGATGAGGATAATGATTTCAAGAATGAGAATCCTCAAAACGGGAATATCGTCTCGGAGGATAACCAATCTATCGACCATACGAAACATAATTATTTCTGGGGATTTGGATATGGGCAGGAGATCGATGGTTGGGATTTCAAGCTTGGTTATATAGGTCGTGCGCGAAACGAGGATTATCTGACGGCTGCTTTTGATAAGGTGGACGGTAGTTTTGAGTTAAGTCCGGCGAAATCGTATAATTACGATTTCAACCGTTATCTGAATTTGATCTATGCGGACGTGGTTAAGAATTGGGGCGCTTTTAACGCGGAGATAGGGATACAGGCGGAATTTAGTCATTTTAAGATGGATGAGTTTAGCCCTTCTTGGATCAACGACCCTTATTGGCAGGGGATAAAAGGCAAAGAGAACAAGAGTTCTCGTTTTCATTTGTATCCTCGTGCCCGTTTTACTTATGAGGTGAATAAGAGCAATCGTTTAAGCTTGAGTTATCAGCAACGGGTGATTCGTCCGAATGGCAGCTATTTGTGCTCTTTCTTGAATAACAGTGATCCTACCCATATCATACAGGGGAATCCGGGCTTGAAGGATGAGTTTATCCATAACGTAGAGCTAGGATATCAGTTTTCGGCTCCCCGTTTCCGTTTGACTCCGGCTATTTATTACCGGAATCGTACGAATCGTATCATGGAGGTCGCTAGCCAAGTAAATGACGAGACGGTTTGGAAGAAAGAGAATATCGGACATAGCCAAGCAGTCGGAGCCGACTTGTCCGGTAGCTGGAATCCGGTACGTATCTTGACGGTCGGTTTCTCCGGGGATATCTATCGGGACGAGATCGATGGGCGTACGATAGGCTATGGCGAGAAGAAATCCTTGGTTTGCTGGGATGTGAAGGGGAATGTAAACGTAAGTATTACGCCGACTACGGATTTTCAGGTAGACGGCTTCTACGTTTCCGACCAGCTTACGCCTCAAGGTAAGATCAAAGGCCGTTATAGCGTAAATGCCGGTCTCTCTCAATATTTCCTCAATCGTAAATTATGCGCGAACTTAAGTATCAACAATATATTCGATAGTTTAGAAGAAACAACGATTATTGATGCCCCGAACTTAGAAATGACGCAAAAGCGCAATCGTGATGCCCGGGTAGCTTGGCTTACGTTGACTTATCGTTTATAAAGTAGGTTCCGTGCCCTGTGTTCCATCTTGTTTGTGCTTTTGGATGAACAAGATGAAACGCATGGAACGGTCGTACGTGAAATAATTCCAGATCCAGTCGATCAGTACAATTAGTTTATTCTTGATTCCTAAGATGGAGCGTAAATGTACGAGCATCCAAACCAACCATGCCGTAAATCCGTGTAATTTCACCTTATTTAAATCGGCAACCGCTTTATTCCTGCCGACAGTAGCTAAAGTTCCCAAATTCTTATAATGGAAAGGTCTCGGTTTTTTTAGAGCCTCGATCCGTTGTAGATTTTCGGCTAATAACTCACCTTGCTGAATCGCTACCTGAGCGACTTGCGGATGTCCGTTCGGGTAATCCGGTTCTGCCATCCAGCAGACATCTCCTATGGCGAATATATTGGATAAGCCTTTTACTTGGTTACATTCATTGACGATAATCCGTTCCCCCCGGGTCAAGAGTTCTCCTTCGATATGATCGAAATGAACCGCTTTCACACCACTTACCCAAAGTAAGGTTCTAGTGGATATGGTTTGTCCATCATCTAAGAAAACGTTCCCATCCTTATAGTCCACGACACGCTTCTGAAGAATGATGTTAACGCCCATATCCTCAAGGAAGCGTTTAGCGTTGGAGGAGGCTTCCGGAGACATGGCCCCTAGTAATTTAGGGGACCCTTCTATCAGATAGATATTCATATGAAAGTTTCCTAGATCCGGATAGTCTTTCGGCAAAACAAACCGTTTCATCTCGGATAAGGCGCCGGATACTTCTACGCCTGTAGCCCCTCCACCTACAACAACTATATTTAGCAAAGCTTGCTTCTCGTCCGGGTCCGTACAAGTAGTCGCTTTCTCTAAATTAATTAATAAGGTGTCTCGTAAAGCTAACGCCTCTTCTACCGTTTTCATGGGTAGAGACTGTTCCTCGATCGTTTTGTTTCCAAAGAAGTTGGTGATAGTTCCAGCGGCGATTACAAGATAATCATATTCCAATTCGCCGATGGAGGTTTGAATGGTATGCCCTTTCGGATTGACGCCATATACCTCTGCCAACCGGAAGTAAAAGTTCTTTCTCTTCTGGAATATCTTTCGATATGGAAAGGATATTTCATTATATTCTAAGCCGGAGGACGCTACTTGATAAAACAAGGGAGGAAACTGGTGATAGTTGTTCTTGTCGATTAAGACTACTTGAAACTTGCTCTTTTTCAATTTCTCAGCTAGTTTTAACCCTCCAAATCCGCCCCCGATAATTACGACCCGCTTTTTGTCTGTGTAAGGAATGTTGAAGCCCATGATCTAAACGCTTTTTTTATATAAACATAGAAAGAAGCGAATTGGTTCTTCCGTTAATTATTAATGAATGTAAGCGGGTAGAGGCTTTATTTACAGGAAGGTTTATCGTGTTTCGGGGAAATACGTTTCTTTACCTTCCGCTTCAATCGCAAAAACTGCAATATGGAAAGTATACGCATCAAGATTATGAATAAGATAACCCCTAGCAAAATATAGCAAATTATCGGCGATGTCATTTTACCCTCTTCTTCACAAATTTTATCCCAGTCTTTAATTTGGAATAGTAAAACATAAAAAAATATGGTGGTCATTATACACTATCTTTTATTAGATCATCCATACGGATAGGTGTCTAAAATCAATGAGGCAAAGATAATTGAGCATAACTTATTAGGAGTTATACAACTTGACAATTTAAATGTATATTCTGATAGGGGGTGTTTTCTACAACGATTTAAGTTTTTTCCTTAGCTCCGTGGGACTATATCCAAAGCGTGCCTTGCAAAATTTGTAGAAATGCGAATGTGAGGAGAAATCGAATTCATCTATTATATTCTTAAAATCATCCTCGCTGTTAGCTATGGCGACCAATAGTCGTTTGGATTTCTCTTGCATCAGCCATTCGTAGGCTGGAATACCGAAAACTTTTTTAAACTTCATTCGAAAGGAATTTACTCCGTAACCTATCATTTGAGCTAGATCTGTTACTGTTTTAGCTTTTATATAATTCTCGGCGATGAGTCTCTCAAACTCTGCTGAATGCGTACTTGATAAATAGAAAAAGTAGTCTAATTCCTCTTTTCTATAAAGCTTTTTCAGTAAGTAGAATAATTCCGTTCTCTTTAATTCATACAAAGGGTAGTTCAGGAAATTATTTTCAAGATATTGTCCGACAAGTTCTAGAAAACCGTATAAAGGTTCCACTATTTTCAGCTCTATCCACTTAGAGATAGGTTGAGGTAATATTCCTACGGATGTTGGTAATACGGTAACTCATTCATCGTTAAACTGTCAAAAAAGAAAATGATGATTTTTGAACCTAGTGTGATATCATATGTATAATTTTCAAATGATCTTAGAAAGATCATATACTGTTCACCGATTGTTTTCTTTTCTTCTTTAGTGGAATATATAGTTATGGATCCGCTTAAGATAAAAATAATCATATCGCTGGATAAACCAGATAAGGTTTGTGTTATTTCCTCTGACATCAATATGATACTAAAGCCAGCGTGTAAGATTCGGTTTTCAGATGTTTCCGGAGAAATTCTGTTAATAAGCTTGTTCATGAAATTATTGTTATTTAGTTTGTTATACAAATATTTCCCCCTTCAGTAAATCTAGATGCAAAAAAAGCGCAATGTATTAGTATGGTCTGTATACAAACTATCATTTTTTGTATACATTATGATATGAATGAAAAATAAATAGGAATCAGAGGAGGTCTCTGATTCCTTGTAAAATAAGATCTCCCATTTTTTTATGGGAAGAATTAAGTTTACTAATACTTTAGGAGGGTAATTTCTATTATCACAATAGAATGAAATAAAAACTAAATACGTCTTACAGATGAAAATAAGACATTACGTGTGAACAAGCTTGAATATTATAACGTATTGTATTTTATTTTCTTAGTCGTTTTATTTATCCGTGCGGAATGGAAGCACCGGTAATCCTTGTACGTTTTGCAAGTTGCCAATTTGGAAATTCCGGAAGCCATAACGAACGGCTATTGGGGCTTTTACGTCTGGAGCTGAGATAATAACGGTTTTTTTGTTAGCGTCTATAGTTGCGTTAGCCTTGTGGAAACGCATGTCTTTTCCGGCTATCTCGAAGCCTATGATCCCGTTATCTCGATTGAAGCCATCTTCCGCATTCTTGAAAAAAAGAATGATTTTATCTTTATCTACTTCCATATGATCGTATTGGGGGCCCTCACAAGCGATGGTTGTATAACCATAGGTTTTGTTTAGAGCCATATAACAAAGACGCTCACCGATCTTTTGTTTTTCTTTGGGGTGTATTTGCCGTTTCTCGTAATCCTGTACCAGATCGTTCGTGGAAACAATACCGCTATTGGGGATCAACCGGGTAGCTTTGTATTGCTCTTCACGAAGGTACGCGGCTTGGTCTCCTTCTCCATATTCGTAAGGGGCGATTTCTACCAGATAGAAAGGTAATTCTTCTTGTCCCCATAATCCTCTCCAATGTTCTACCATTGTCGCTAGGCGTTTAGCGTAGTCCGGGTGTCCGACATTTGACTCTCCTTGATACCATAGGAAACCTCTGACCGTATATTTGCTGGCCGGTTTCAGCATTCCGTTATACATGATCATGGGTTGTAGCATCGGATGGATTTTCTCATCGTTACCCGCTAAGGATAGATCGATATCGCTATAATTCCGCAGGATGTCTTTGGGCAACCAACCTTCAACCGTGGAGCCGCCCCAGCTACAATTGATGATACCTACCGGCACGTTCAACACCTCGGTCAACAGGGTTGCGAAGAAATAGGCGGTAGCTCCGAACTCCGGGGCGTTTCGCGGATCACATACTTTCCATTCGCCACCTACCGGATAATCTTTCGGTTCCAAGGCTCCGACTCGTTGGATCGTAGCGTAACGGATCGAGTTCTTATATTTCCCGGATGTAGCGATAGCGTGGTTACCTCCCTCGATAGGGCAGTGCCAGAAACCTCTTAATGGCATTTCCATATTGGATTGGCCGGAACCGAACCATACCTCGCCGATCAGAAGATCATGCAAGACAATCTTGTCTTGTCCATTCTCTAATGTTAACTGTTGCTTTTCGAAACTGGCCGAGGGCGTCTGAACCCAGATTTCCCATCTGCCTTGATCGTTTACTTGGGCCGTGTATTCCGTATTGTCCCAAGAACTACGGACTTTCAGGCTTGAATTTGGGGTTGCATTTCCCCAGAGCCGTACTTTAGTGGCTTGTTGGAGTACCATGTTGTCGCCTACCAAAGCTGGCAGCTTGATCTCGGCCCGGAGGTTCACCAAACCGAGAAGGAGGCCGATCGCCATCCAATAGAATTTGTTCATATCGCTTGTTTTTTTGATGTCGGAAACTTCCGACGGTTGTTAATCTGATAAAAAAGAGCCGGCAGGCGGTCTTTCGGACGGCTATTCGCCGGCAAGTCGTTCGATAATCTCCATACACATCCGTCCGTTGTGATAGGGACATTTCCAGAAACCGGCCTTGTCATCCTCGCGATTGATCTCGTGATCGAGCGATACGCTCCAATGCCATTCCCCTTGTTCCTTGTCGATCAAATAACGCTGAATGAATTTCCAGCATGTATAGGCTGTGCCTAAGGCAGGCTCATCTCCGAAATGTTGATACAAGTTGAAATGACCCACTACATTCTCGGCTTGCACCCACCAATGCAGGTCCGTGTCGGCTTTCTTCTCATCCGGGTGATACTCGTAAATGAGGCTACCGTTCGCTAATAACCCGTCTTCGGCCGCTATCGCTACCTTTTGAACCAAGGGCTCTACTTTCTGAAGAATCTCGTTGTCTCCCAATTCGATAGCGGCCTCATGCAGTAACCAAGATGCCTCTATATCATGACCATAGGAGATGATACGGTATTTGCTTTCCCAATCCTCGTTGAAAAAGAGGTTTAAATGATAGGTACGGTGATCCAAAATCTTGTCGGTGAAAATCAGGATCAAGTTTCGGAGTTGTTTTTTGAGGTGCTCGTCTTTCCATACCCGATACAAGTTAGTATAAGGTTCGAGGATATGCAGATGGGTGTTCATAGTTTTTTTCTCATTCTCATCCTTGTCGCTTAGTCGCATATCCTCTATCAGTTTCCAGTCTTTCGTAAAGGCTTCCATATAACCGTTCTTTTCCGGGTCGAAACTATATTGTTCGATTGCCTTGAAGAGACGGATCGCATAATCCAACGCTTCTTTATCTCCGGTAGCCCGGTTGTACTCGCTTAATCCGTAGATAGCGAATCCTAAGGCGTAGATTTGCTTTTTGGTTTGCACGGGTTGACCGGTATAGTCTAATTCCCAGTAAATACCCTCGAATTCTTGGTCGTAGAATTTATCGATAAGGTAACGTTTGGCACGGGTCGCCGTTTCCAGATATTCCGGCTTTCGTAATAAACGGTATGCGGCGGAGAATGTCCATAGGATACGGGCGTTCAAGATGGCGCCTTTAGGGGCATGTACGACTCGTTGATTGTTTCCCGTGATTTGCCCATGGAAACCGCCATACTCACTATCTATCATTCGGTTCATCCAGAAAGGGAGGATATTGTTCTCTAGCTCCCATTGAACCTCGTTTTGTAAATCTTCGGTGATTTTATTCATTTGTTTCTTTTCTTTTGGTTTCTAACGTAGCGGTGATTTCCTTCATCTTTGTCTCGCTAAGCGGGTAGAAGGCGATAAATACAACGGACAGGATCGTACCTACGGCCGGTAAGAAACTGAGGAACATCTTGATTCCGCTAATCGTTTCCTCGCTTTGTACGGTATTGGCCTGAAACCCGAAGAAAGCGAGTAGCCAGCCTGTGATAGCCGTGCCGATCGCCCATCCGAATTTCTGGCTCATGGACGAGGAACTGAAGATCAATCCTGTGGCACGGTTCCCTGTTTTTAGTTCTGAGTAGTCCGTGCAATCGGCATACATGGACCAAAGTAGGGGGAAAATACTACCGGCGCAAATACTGATGAACACTTGGAACGTGAATATCAGGGCTATATCCGTCTTGTCGAGCCAGAAAAAGAGGATGCTTAAGACCGAGGCGATCAGCATGGAGCCCATATAGGTTCTTTTCTTTCCGATCTGGTTGCTTAATGGGGCGGCCAAGATCACGCCGACAATATTGGCCGCCTGTCCTACCGCCAGATATAATCCGCTTAAGACGAAGGAGACTCCGAAAAGAGATACATTGGCATAGGCTTCCTCAATGATAAAGTATTTGAAATAATATACGGTAGCCCCGTCGCGGATGGAATTGAAAACCAGAGCGGAGACACCTGCTCCCAATAGTATCCACCAAGGCTTGTTGTGCAATAGATCTCTCAAGTCATCTTTTAACGAGCCTTGTTGCTCTTTAATCGGTTTTACCCGTTCTTTTGTCCACGCGAAACATCCATAAAAGAGAATGGCGCACAGGATAGCGATAACTACGACAGCCATGGTCCATCCATGTTGTTGATCCGCCAATTCATCGCTATTTCCACTAAAGAAACGCACCATCGGCATGAATAGCAACAGGGCTATAAAACTGCCAATATAGGCGAATACCATACGGTACGTAGAAAGGGTATTACGGTCTTGTGGTAACGGGCTCATTACTCCAAGCAAGGACGCATAAGGCACGTTTATAGCGGAGTACACCATCATCATCAAGGAATAGGTGATATAGGCATAGATCAAATTACCTGTTTGTCCGAAAGAAGGAGTCATGAAAGTGAGCACTCCGATAGCGGCGAACGGGATCGCCAGCCAAAGCAAATAAGGGCGAAATTTTCCCCAGCGTGTTTGCGTACGATCCGCTGCGACGCCGACAATCGGGTCAAAGACCGAGTCCCATATACGAGTTATCAAGAACATCGTACCTACGGCTGCTGCCGGTAATCCGAATACGTCCGTATAGAAAATCATCAAGTAAGCGCCAAACAGTTTCCAGAACATGGACGATGCCATGTCCCCGAAACCGTAGCCTATCTTCTCTGTTAGTTTAATCATATGAGTGGTTTTTGTAGGTTATTTCAGGAGTGGAAGATTTCGATCGATCAGCTTTTTCAGCGTCTCGACAGATGCGGTCGTAGTCAGCCCGTCGGCCGGAGTGTTCATGCAGTAATCTACCAATTTATCGATTGTGGATACAGCCACGTGCATACGGGTATCGGAGGATGCGTAGTAAATATATACGGTTCCATCCTCATCCGCGATCCATCCGTTAGAGAATAAAACGTTGGATACATCGCCGATCCGTTCCTCATTTTCCGGAGCCATGAAATAGCCGGCGGGTGTGGCGATAGGTCTCGTGGGATCTTCCAACGCGGTCATATACATATAAAGCACGTAACGTAATCCGGCGGCGCATCCCCGTACGCCATGGGCGAGATGTAACCAGCCTCTCGGTGTTTTGATCGGGTGGGGGCCTTCGCCATTTTTCACTTCCTTGATCGTATGGTAGTAACGTTGGTCGATGATGGTTTCTTCCTTGACTTCGGCGTGCGTGATATCATCAATCAAGGCCCATCCGATACCACCGCCACTTCCTGCGTCGATAAATCCGTCTTGGGGGCGGGTATAAAGGGCATATTTACCATTTACGAATTCCGGGTGTAATACGACGTTACGTTGTTGGCTCTTGGTCTTTAAATCCGGGAGACGTTCCCAGTTTTTCAAGTCTTTTGTCCGGGCGATAGCTGCCGTGGCGGTTGCCGAGGATAGATCTCCGGGAGCTGCGTTCGGGTCATGGCGCTCGGCGCAAAAGATTCCGTAAACCCAGCCGTCTTCATGAGCGGTTAGGCGCATGTCGTAAATATTCGTGGCCGGGACAAGATCGTCCGGCATGGTTACCGGGTAATCCCAAAAACGGAAATTGTCTACTCCGTTCGGGCTTTCGGCTACGGCGAAGAAGGATTTACGGTCGCTTCCTTCTACACGTACCATTAATATATATTTACCATTCCATTTGATCGCGCCGGAGTTCATGGTTGCGTTCATGCCGATGCGTTCCATCAAGTAGGGGTTTGTCTTTTCATTTAAGTCATATCTCCAGAAGATCGGGGTATGTGCGGCTGTCAGTACAGGGTGTTGATAACGGGTGAAGATTCCGTTTCCGTCTTCTAAAGGGATATTTTTCCGGCTTAACAAGGTTTCGTGTTTAGCGAAGAGTTCGTTTACTTTTTCTTGAAATTGTTCCATGATGTTTTTGCTTTAAATGATATTATCAGATGGTGGGAGACGGGGCACGCCCCGTCTCTACAACTAGATATGACGTGATTTATCTGGTTTATGTATGATGTTATTTATATAGGTTGATATCGGAGGCGAACAATGTTTTCGGATTTTCAAAGAACTTCTTGAAATCCTCGGCAGAGGCTTGTCCGGGATAAGGGCCAAAGAAGTGAGTGACTTTTTCACGGGCGTTTCTCCATACCAATACATAAGCGACCGGATATTTCTCCATGGCAGGCAGCAGGGTTCCCGTCCACCATGTGGAGTCTGGTACCCCTTCGTAGCCGGTCTCCGTGATCGCTATGATCTTATGGTTGGCTTTGCCTATGCTGTCTATTACGGAAAGACTGGTATCCATGCTTTTCAAGAAGAAATCCTTATCTTCCCGTTGGTAAGCGTCGAAGCCTAGGACGTCGATCAAGTCATGTCCGGGGTAACGTTCCAGATAAGACGCTTGATCCAGCGGCTCCGTACCTGTGGAATAAGCGTAAACGATCTGGTCTGCCGCTCCGTGAGCGTTTAGATAATCGGCGGTCATTCGCCATAGCGCCTTGTATTCATCCGTGGTACATAAATTCTGTCCCCACCAGAACCAACTTCCGGTGTGTTCGTGCCAAGGACGGAATAGGACGGGAATCTTGGTGCCATCGCTTGTTTTCAAGGAAAGGATGAAATCATTCACTTTGCCTAGCCAACTTTGGAATTTCTCATAGTTCTCCCCTTCCGGAAGGATCGATTTCACGACAGCATGGTCTGATACGTCCCAAGCGTCCCCTCCGGTTTTAGGGTTACGGGGATGCCAACTTAAAGATACCAAGCCTCCCCGGTTATATTGGTTGATGATTTCCTTGCGTATTTTCTCGAAAGGTACTTTATCAAGGCTTTTATCTCCCCCGAGTTCGATCTCTCCAAGATCAAAGCTGATAACGGCCGGATAATCGCCGCATACTTTTCGCACGTCTGAGCCTCCTTCGTCAAATTCCCATCCGATCCCATAAACCGTATCATCGTGATGTCCGAACATGATTCCTTTTTGTGGAATCGCACGTAGGTTCTCTATTAAACGTTCTCTCGGCGAAACCTGTTCGCTTGTCGGCTCTAGTCCTTTCTTCGATGGTGAACAGGCGATTAATGCCCCTAGGCATAACATGGTAATTAATTTCGTGTTCTTCATGATAACTGTCTTTCTTTATGAACGCGAATGTAAGAGGTATCGGGCAGACAATCTAGTATTATTTTATCGGATAGTGGTATTATTTTTATTTCTTAGCTTGTACCTGTATACGTTCTTTCGAGGTTATCTTCTTTTCAAATACCCTTGTGTCGATCTTGATAGGCTCGCTCGTGAAATCCGGGACATTATAGGAATAAACAGAGCGATCGTAATAGGTTTCCGGATCTTCCTGGGGAAGGAGAAAGGGCTTGCTTATCTTGCCATTCTCATCCATGCTAGCCAGATAAAGGCGGGTATAAAGGCCGTCACCCCGGCGGCTACTGAAGACAAACCAGCGGGAGTTGCTACTCCAGTTGTGAAAGCTTTCGGTGTCATCGCTATTTACTTCGGATAGCTTGCGGAGGTCTCCGCTTGTCAAGTCCAGTAACCATAGATCCGCCTCTTTATGCCAGATCGAAAAGTTTCCGTAATCGGATAAGGTGAACATAATATATTTGCCGTCATAGGAAGGACGGGGGAAAGATACGCTTTTCCCTAAAGCCTCAGCGTTCACCAACGTATCGATACGGCTCCCGAATGTACCGGTAGAGGGATCGAAATCGATACTACATAAATTATATCTTATCTCTTTATATTCTTCGGGAATCTTTTTAGCCTCGGCGGAACAAAAGTAAAGCGTACGACCATCCGGGGAGAATGCGGGGAAGGTCTCGAACCTGTCTTTCTTTTGCAAAGAATCGCAAAGAAGTAGACGATGATCTGCCGGATGGTAAACGACTACATCAGATTCCAAATCCAAGACTTCTACCCGCTCGTCCTTAACCGTATGGAACGATTGCCGGGTGTTGTTCGTGGAATACGCTATATATTCGCCTCCGGGATGCCAGTAGGGATAGACGCAAGCGGCGATTGTCTGATCTGTTTTCGTGTTGAGGTATTCATCCTTATTGCCGGTTCTCATAAAAGTGGCTCCATGCGTCCCTCGGATGTGAAGACTGAAATGGCTCGGGTCCGTACGATTGAAGGCATGGCAGTTTACGCACATACCTTTGACCAGCGTGTTTTCCACCAAAGGTCTTTCTTTATGAGACGATAGATCACGCTCATAAATACCCATACGGCTATAGACTTCATAACCGGGAGCGATCTTTCGGTATACTAGGCCGTAATCGATCGGGTGGGGGCTTATGTACATGGGGAAAGGTTTGTAAGTACTCCATTTACCCTTTTGCTTGATACTGACAGTAAAGAGTAAACTATCGCCTTGATTGGAGTTGAGCAGTTGTTTCCACTCTTTTTCCGGGAAATTGACATGCTTTGCGTTTATATGTACCTCTTTGCCTTGGTGCCCTTTTACGATAACATCTATCCGCTCATAGGAGGTATCCGTATAAGAGAAATTCATAGGTGCTATCGTGGCGGGAATTGTCACTCCGATATAATCCGGATAGATGGACGGGTATTTCTCTATTTGTTCGGGGGATACCACCGAATCCCCACAAGCGGTAAATAACGCTATACATATACTATATAATAAGATAAGCTTTCTCATGGCCGTTTATTTTCTGAATAATAAGTAATACCAAAATGTCGTCTCGTATTTCGGGCGAAGGATAGGCTCGGAGTCTTTCTGCGTCATATAAACACGGGCGAACTCGCTTACCCCTTCCAATACGTTGCGGGAGATGCTCCAAGGAAGACCTTGGAAATTAGGATGCTGCTGTGTCCAAATGAAAATCAATGCCTCTTGATAAGAGATGGGTATGTGATTATAGCCAAGATCTTTTCCCAGCGGATAATATTTCATGAAACGTTCTAGGTCTTTCTTTTGCAAGACATAGGCTAACATATACTCGAAAGCCATCCGATTACTTTTATTATGTTGCAGCAATAAGCCTAGCATGACATCCATTTCCATGTCGCTAAACAAGAAATCTTCCGTATATCGGGCTTTTCTCAACCATCCCCATTCGGGATGCTTCTCTATCTTTTCATCGTTATTTAGATAGCTCATGGCGTTGGTCGCCCATTTCTTATAGAACAAGGTATGCTGCAAAGCCCGCAGGTATTTGGCGGCGACTGCGTATTGTCCATTGATCAAGTTGGTCTCGGCCAGACGCATATAGGCACGTCCGCTTTTCTTATAGTCGGGGATAGCCTCCATCGCCTCGAACATATAGCGCTGTGAGGAGTTGATCATTCCCAGATGATAGAATATCTCGCTGGTTGGGAGCGGTGAGGTAAAATCTCTTTGGAAGGTCGGGATCAATCCTTCCGTTCCATTCTGGTAGAAATGGAACATGCGATCCCCTAATTGTCCGGTCTTGGCGAGAGCCAGATTTAAGCAGGTCACGGAGAAGGGGGAATTAGGCTCTTTGTTTTCTGCCGCCTTGATAATCTGGTTCCATTGTTTCATGCGGGTGAGGTAGTCGTATTTCATAGCCTCCTCCTTATCCGAATTGCTGGCGGCGTGAATCCATGTGCCACCACCGATAAGGAGCAGGGTGGAGATAATACCCATCCATGCCTTAGTGCTCTTTACGGGTGGGGGAAGTAAAGCAAGTGCCCCGGGGGTTATGGCAACGGTAGCAATAACAACTAACAGGGTGTTGGGAACGATCATGGGGAAACGATAATAATCGATGCCGGTCATGAGTCTAAGCAATGGATATTGCGTAAGGCTTTGTGCCAATAGGGGGCATAGGATTCCAAGCAAGATGTAGATAGGAATCCAAATATAGGATTTGTTGTATGTGGCTGGCACGGATTTGATGCAATGCCCGATTATTACTCCGATCACGAAGATGAAATAGGCCCCACCACCTACCACCCAGTAGAGCACCGGCATCATTAGGAGCGTATAGATAATTCGTCCCCATGAATGAGCGGTTTTTCGCTGGATGACTAGAGCGAAGAGGGCGAGAGTTATGGAGACGGGGAATGCCAGCAGGGCATTCTCATCACATAAAAATACCCAGAGCAGGATGGAAGGGAGAAAGCTGAGCGGATACCAAAAGTCGGAAGCCCCCATTTGTTTGGCCAGCCAGTTTATTTGCCGTTGGATAAGCACGAGAACGATCGCCAAGATCGTAGCCCCTGCCCAAGCGAAATAATAGAACTGCGTCAGGAACTCCGCTATATATTCAGCGATGCCTCCGGGATGGAGACATTTGTCGATTCCATATTCCGGCGTGAACAGGAATAACTGGAATTGCTCGTGGTAATGTAAATGATGAGGATAATAAAGTCCCCAAAACAGGTAAATCGCACAGCCGAATAATAAGGAGGCGATTCCTCTTATGTATCTATATTTACGTGTATTTTCCATGATTCTATTATTTAAAAGTCTCAGCTTCCTCGTCGTAGTAGATCTCTTGTACATCTTCAGCGTCGAAAGGAAGCTCGCTAGTGGATAATTCAGGTATATTATAAGATTTCAACGTGATATCATAATGTTCCGGATCCTCTTGCGGGAGTACGAACGGTTTATAGGCTTTTCCCGTACTATCCACGTAAGAGAAATAAGGCTTTCCGTATAGTCCGTCATCCCGCTTACTGGCAAAGACAAACCAATGGCTGTTAGAGGACCAGCTATGGTAGGTATCCGATTTATCGGAGTTGACGGCAGGTAAGGTATCTATCTTCCCGGTCTGGAGGTTCATCATATACAGGTCTGTTTCTCTGTGCCAGATCGGGAAGGTTCCATAATCGGCTACCGTGAAAAGCAGGTATTTACCGTCGGGCGATATCTTGGGATGGCAGGCGGAGCCATTATGCTTCTGGGCATCCCATACGGTCTCGATCCGTCGGCCCCATTCTTTGGTATCTTTATGGAAAGATATGCGGCATAGGGAATATTTTAGGTTATGGATACTATCGGGCAACGGCTGGAGAGGAGCGGAGCAATAATAGATCCAGTTCCCATCGGGCGAGAAGGTTGGGAAGGTCTCTAACTCATCCTTCCGGCTAGTCAATGGGGAGGTGATGAGTTGTTTCTTTCTGAAATCGGCGACCACTAGGTCGGAGGTCGTATCATAGACTTCCAATCGCTTACTCCCTAACGAATGAAAAGCAGGGATGATAATATTCGTGGAAAAAACGGCGAACTGCCCCGATGGATGGAAATCGCCATAGACAGCCCCATTCGGCAGGCTGTCGTTGCTCAGTTTCAACTTCCTCAAATGTCCGTTACGGTTCAGCAGTGTACCTCCTTGCTTTCCCCGTAAATGGAACATGGATAAACTTCCTTTCTTATTTCCGTAAATATGGCAGTTCATGCAAGAACCGTCGGTATCTTTGTTGTCGGCGATAACCCGTTCCTCGAAGGTATTGATCTCCCGCTCGCATAATTGGATCTTGTTCCATACCTCGTAGCCGGGTTCTATAAGCCGGTAGCTTATATAACTATCCAGTTTCTCCGGAACTACTTGCCAGTAGAAAGAGGGGTAACGAAACCATTTACCCTTGATACGGGCGACTACGGTTATTTGCAGGCGGTTGCCCACTTCCTGCTCTAAAAGGCTTTCCCATAGGTTTAAAGGGAAAATAGCTTTCTTTCCGAAAGATAATTGTATCTCTTTTGATTCCCCTTTCAAGGTTACTTGCATAGCGTCCGCATCGTTTCTCAATAAGAAGTTGAGAGGGGCGATATTCGTGGGAATCATGATATCCGTATAATCGGGATACATGGGGATTGGGTCTGTGGTATCCTCTATTTGCTTCGGGGTAGGGGCACATCCTGCCAGCAAGCAGATTATCCAGACGAGGTAATAGGTTATGTTCTCTTTCATGATTCTTGCTTCTTTCATGGCTTACTCTCCTTTCCGGGCTCTGTGGTCGCAAAATGATAATAGAACCAATAGGTCTTGCCGTATTTCTCTTTCAAACTCGTGTCCTTTGCCTCATAAAGCCGGGTATAATCGGCGAATTCTTTCGCTATCTCTACCGGGATTTGGTATTTTATAAGCTCTTCCGCACGGATATTACCTTGGCGGGCGAGATGGATCAGCAGGGCCTCGGCGAAAATGGGACTAGAGACCTTACCCGGTACATAATCTTCTACAAAAGAACGGAGATCTTTGGAGAGTAAATGATAGCAGAGTAAGTATTCGTAAGCACGGAGATTGCCGGCGTTCGAGGCGACTAAGTTCTGTAAGGAAGTCACGGCATCGTTACCGGAACGTAGTTGGCCTTGGGTCGGGATGTCTCTGCGTTTCTTCTCCAGCCACTCCTTTACTCGCGGGGTTTGCTGACCGGGTATTCTCTTTTCGGCCCAGCTTTTATGAAGGAGTGTCTTGTCTAATATACGTAGATATTTAAGAGCTGCTTCATCATCCCCATTGACCAGATTGATCTCAGCCAGCCGTTTGATCATACGGCTACCCGAATTGCGAGGAGAGAAGATCATACTTAGCATGGCGCAATGCTCGGCCATAGTCATATCTCCTAACGTGAACCATAACTCGTTGGCGAATAGGATAGAGAGAAAAGAAGCAGATGGGTTTACGGGAAGGATCAACCCATTCGTACCCGGTTGATTCCACGCTAGGAGGTTCCGGGAGAGAGACACGGGTGAGTTGATCTCGGATGGATGCGTGGCATTGTACAGGTTCCGGTAATAGGTCACCCAAAGGATTTGGCGGTCTGTCTCGAGATGTTTCCTCATCTTTTGTATATTTCCGAAATAATGTTCCACATCGAGGCTGAGTACATACTCCCGGTCGAGATCCGGCTTACTCCACCAAGTGGTAGCGGGATATTGGGTCGCTGGAAGAAGCAATATACCAACCGCGAGCAGGGCACTTAGCTTTTGATGGTGCGCTATGATTCCGGCGGCCAGCATAAGGGCCAGACAGAGCCATGCCCCGTACCCGAAGCACCAATAGCAAAGAAGCATGGCGGGAATGCAGGTAAGAAGACGTTGCCCTTCAGTTTGGCTCCGGCTATATAACAGGAAAACACCTTCTGCTCCGATCAAGGAGAGAGTCGCGGATAACGGATAGGCGAGTCCGCAAGACCTTCCGGCCTCCCATAATACAAGTAGTATCATAAGAGGAAGGGCGTATCTCTTGCTGACGAATTGCCGGAATGTCCGATAGGTAAGCAGGGCAAATACAGTTAAGACAACGCTTAGGATGAACGGGCCTCCCCCGATATAATAAAAGAATTGCGTAAGGAAATCGCCGGTGAGACAAGCCAGCCACGCTTCCTCCTGAAAATGTCCACGGATAAACTCGCCGCTGTACAAGAACAGCATCATTTGCTCTTTGTGGAACAAATGATAGGGGTACATCCAGAAGAAGAAAGCGAAGATCGCTATCGCCAGTACCGCTAGCGTGATCGACAGATCCTGTTTAATGATTCGCTTCATCCAGTTCCTTTCGTTGCTCTTCGGTCAAGGAGGTTTTTATCATCTTATAGAGGAATTTCCCGACCGTTTGGTTGATATGTTCTTTCATGAACGCATAATTAAAAGCTTGCGTCTCTACTCTCAAGGAATCCCATGTCTGCTTGATGCGGATGGAATCTTCCGGCGAGCAAGTCTTAAGCGCTGTCCATAGGGCATAGGATTCGCCATCAGTCTTTTGCTTCCAGTCTTTCCAATGCTGCAAGGCGTCGTTTTGCGGTGTACCGGAGGCCGAGCTGATGGAGTCTATCCGTACCGAGGTCACACCCGGTTCCGTTACGACCAGTAGCTCTTGGAACTTGAGACGCAAGAGGATACGCATACGGAGGACTTTCATCTCTTCTCCCGTTCCTTGGAAAGTAAACCGTGCGTTCTCTATTCTCGTAGAATCGATATTTTCGATCGAGGCGTTTTCCATGGGTGCCAGATAAATCCATTCCCCATCCTGCTGCGCGGTGGGTAGGGTGCCTTTTATGATGTATTTGGAATCGTTAGATTGACAGGCAAATAGGCACAACAAAGTGAATACTCCTATAAATAGATATTTCATCGATCGTGTTCATTAGTAATTAGAGACTCAAAGTTTAGACTGCGTAAAGTTAGTGTTTTTTTCGGAAAAGGGAATGATGTTTTTTTGACAAAGGGTGATACTTAATTTACGTAGCTGTTGGGGAGGAATGAAAAAAGGAGAACGCTGATTAAGACATCCTCCCTTTTTATGAAATAAAGAACAATTAAGCGTTTAGGACTTTCTTGAAGCGATGGATAAATTCCTTGGCCTCATCCATCGTCAAACAAAGCGGAGGAAGCAGACGGATCGTATTCGTTCCGGCTACGCCCGTGAACACTTTCTCCTCAAAGAGAAGTTTGCTACGCACTTCCTTGATAGATTCCTCGAACTCGATACCGATCATCAAACCACGGCCCCGAATTTCCTTGATACCCGGAAGTTTATGAAGCTCTTCCAATAAATAGGCACCCACTTTCGCTGCGTTATCAATCAAACGCTCGTCTTCCATTATATCAAGAACGGCGATAGCGGCTGCACAAGCCAAATGGTTACCGCCGAAAGTAGTGCCGAGCATACCATAAACCGGCTTGAATTTCGGGCTGATCAATAACCCACCCATCGGGAAGCCATTGGCGATACCTTTCGCTACTGAGATCAAATCCGGCTTGATACCGGCATATTGATGCGCAAAGAATTTACCGCTTCTTCCATATCCGGACTGGATCTCATCCAAGATCAGACAGGCATCATAAGCCGTACACAAGTTGCGTAACTCACGCATAAAATCATCCGTTGGTAACTGGATGCCACCTACACCTTGGATACCTTCGATGATCACGGACGATACATCCCCCTTCTTCAACTCTTCCTCTACGGCGGAAGCGTCGTTCAATGGAAGATAAGTAACCGCTAGATCCTCATTTACCGGAGCGATGATCTTCGGGTTATCCGTCACACGTACGGCGGCGGAGGTACGCCCATGAAAGGCGTGCTTGAATGCGATCACCCGCTTCTTGCCATTATGAAAAGAGGCCAGTTTTAACGCATTCTCGTTCGCCTCCGCTCCGGAGTTGATCAAGAACAACGAATAATCATCGTAGCCGGAAGCCTTCCCTAGCTTATCCGCTAATTTTTGTTGCAAGCTATTGATAACCGAGTTCGAGTAAAAGCCTAATTTATTTACCTGCTCGGTAATCGCCTTTACGTAAGTAGGGTGGCTGTGACCCACCGAGATCACGGCATGGCCGCCATATAAGTCGAGGTACTCGTTTCCCTCGCTATCCCATACATGGCATCCTTTGCCTTGTACGATCTCTATATTAAATAATGGATATACGTCGAATAAATTCATCTTTATAGTATTTTTTAAAACGCGGAGGGTTTCAAGTGTAAGCCAACCGTCTCCTCCAACCCGAACAATAAGTTCATGTTGTGGACCGCTTGGCCGCTAGCGCCCTTCAATAAGTTATCGATCATAGAGATGATAAGAAGCTTATCATCTATTTTCTGTAAGTGGATCAAGCATTTATTCGTATTTACCACTTGTTTCAAATCCGGGTTCTTATCAGTGATAAACGTGAAGCTGTGATCATCATAGTATTCCTCATAAATACGTCGGATCTCCACCAAGTCGATCTTGCAATCGATGTACGTCGTGGCGAATATACCACGGGAGAAATTACCGCGTACGGGGATGAAGTTGATCCGGCTTGAATAGCTCTTCTGCAACTGGCTCAAGCTCTGGTTGATCTCGGCCAAGTGCTGATGCGTAAAAGGCTTATAGATTGATATGTTGTCGTTGCGCCAGCTAAAGTGAGAGGTGGAAGAAGGCTTCACGCCCGCTCCCGTAGAACCCGTGATGGCATTGACATGCAAGTCGGAATTCAGCATCAAGTGCTTCGCCAACGGCAATACGCCCAATTGGATGCAAGTAGCGAAACAACCGGGGTTCGCTATATGCCGGGCGTTGCAAATCCGGCGGCGGTTTAATTCCGGCAGGCCGTACACGAAATCGTGCTCCGGGCCTTCGATCCGGTAGTCCATGCTCAGGTCGATAATCTTCACGTTCTCGGGAACCGTGTGGCTCTCCATGAACTTTTTCGTATCGCCATGAGCGGTACAGAAGAACAGAAGGTCGATGCTATCTAACGGCAACTCGCTGGTGAACACCAAATCCGTCTCGCCATAAAGACCGCCATGCACGTCCGTGATCTTGTTACCGGCGTTACTGCTACTGTTTATAAATGTAAGCTCGGCATCAGGGTGGTTTAGGAGCAGGCGGATCAATTCACCCGCCGTGTAACCCGCTCCGCCTATAATTCCGCATTTAATCATATCTCTTCGTCTTTATGGTTCGTATAATAAACACGCAACGGAGTGGAAAGAACCTTGATGAAGCCTTTAGCGTCCTCGGCGGTCCAGCCTTTCTGCATCTCTCCGTACTCACCGAATTTCGTCTTTACCAAGTCGTCCTCAGATTCTACGCCAACGGTAGAGAAGGACAACGGACGAAGCTCCAGAATAGCCGTACCGTTCACGTTACGCTGAGACTCTTGCAACATCGCCTCGATATCGCGCATCACCGGTTCCAGATATTGGCTCTCGTGCAAGAACATGCCGTACCAGTTCGCTACCTGATCCTTCCAGTATTGTTGCCATTTGCTCAACGTATATTTCTCTAGGAAGCGGTGCGCCCCGATAATCAACATAGGAGCGGCAGCTTCGAAACCGACCCGTCCCTTGATGCCGATGATCGTATCGCCCACGTGCATATCACGGCCGATACCGTAAGCCGCCCCGATCTCCTCGATCTTCTGGATAGCGGCGATCTTATCCTCGAACACCTCACCATTCACGGCATGAACCTCACCGTTCTTGAACTCGATGCGCAATTGCTCGCTGCCGGTTTTCTCCACTTGTTTCAGATAAGCGCTCTCGGGTAATCCTTGCGCAGAATCAAGAATCTCGCCACCGCAGATAGAGGTTCCCCAAAGACCTACGTTATAGGAATATTTCAACTTCGTGAAATCGGCCTCGAAACCGTGCTCCTTCAAGTAGTTGATCTCTTCCTCGCGGCTCAAGGCCATATCGCGGGTCAACGTGATAATCTCCACGTTCGGAGCCAATACCAAGAAAGTCATATCGAACCGGATCTGGTCGTTACCGGCTCCGGTAGAACCATGGGCGATAGCGTCGGCGCCGATCTCGTTCGCGTAGCGGGCGATCGCCAAGGCTTGGAAGATACGCTCGGAGCTTACGGAGATCGGATACGTACCATTACGCAGCACGTTTCCGAAAATCATGTACTTCAAGCTCTTCTCGTAATACTCTTTCGTAACGTCGATCGTCACGTATTTCGTGGCGCCTAGCTTATAGGCGTTCTCCTCGTTTTGTTTCAATTGTTCCTCGCTGAAACCACCTGTGTTAGCGCAAGCGGCGTATACCTCGTATCCTTTTTCTTTAGCCAGATACATGACCGTGAATGAGGTATCCAAACCTCCGCTGAACGCTACTACTACTTTCTTCTTCATCGTTTCTCTATTTTATGTTGTTTTTCTATCGTATTAATTTAGTCCTTTTTAGTCTGATTACGTGCCTCCCGCTCTCGTTGCGCACGATGCGGATCGGCCGGGTCGAACAGCATGGCCGTGCAGATGCAATACTTACGTTCGGTGCGTTCCAAGATATCGTGGTTCACGCAACCGTTGCAACCCCGCCAGAAAGCCTCATCGTCCGTCAAGTCGGAGAACGTAACCGGTACATATCCCAGCTCGGTATTCATCTTCATCACGGCAGCGCCGGAGGTAAGGCTGAATATCTTCGCCTTCGGCCAGCGCATGCGGGCAAGCTGGAAGGTCATGTCCTTGATGCGTTTCGCGATACCCAAGCCCCGGAAATTCGGATGCACGATCAAGCCGGAGGTAGTCACGTACTGCTTGTTTCCCCATGACTCGATATAACTAAACCCGGCGAACTCGTTTCCCGCCAAGGCGATCACCGCTTTGCCCTCTTTCATCTTCTGGGCCACATACTCGTGCGTACGTTTGGCGATACCCGTGCCCCGGACTTTAGCGGCAGACTCGATCGTATCTAGGATCGTATCCACATATACCTCGTGAGAGGCATCAGCGATCATAACATCAATTTCTATTTCTTGTTCCATTTTATTGTTTGTTCTTAGTTTTTTCCTTTTATATAAAATGTGATAAAGCGGCAATCACCTTCTCTTGGCTCACACCGTTGCGGGGGATTACCAAGATCGTATCGTCTCCGGCTATGGTGGCCAGTATCTCGCTGGGGGCATGGGAGTCTATGTCCGAGGCAATTCCCATGGCGTAACCCGGTCGTGTCTTCACCACCGCCAAGTTTCCGGAAAACTCGATATTCGGCTTTTTCTTGCCTTCAGGCTGTGCTTGTTTGCTTATACTCTCTTCGGGAAGGCGATATACATAATCTCCGTTTCCGTCGTGTACCTTGGCTACTTTCAGTTGCTTGATGTCGCGGGAAAGCGTAGCTTGCGTAACCGAGAATCCGCTATCTTCCAGTTCTTTAAGCAGTTCTTCTTGATTACTTATCACTTTCGTCTGTATAATACCGCAAATGGCATCCAATCGTTCCTTCTTTGTACTCATGTTGTATATTTATGCAAAACAGGCTGCAAATATAAAGAGTATTGTTGAATAAATATACAATCAAGGGCTTTTTTTTCTGATATAAGTAGGGGGTAAGGGATTTTCCTGCTTAGCTTAGGTTTAATCACTGTAAGTGTTAGGCATTTCATCTATTTATATTCATCTTCTATCAGCCGTTGGATGATCATGCAACAGCTGTTAGAAGATCATGTACCAATTGGTGGATGATCATGCAATGGATGGTAGATGATGAATGTCATTCAAAGAAAAGGCTAATACTCCCTATAGAAAGAACGAAAGGGGGTGGTCGTTTTGAACAAAATGGTAGTATCTTTGCGTTATTAAAAAGAGAGTATCAGGTTTAATTTCAAGTAAAAGGATATGAGAAAAATAGCAAGTTTATTCGTGGCCTTGCTTTTATTGGCAGGCTGTTCCAGCGTACCGTTGACAGGACGTAAGCAAGTGCTGTTGGTTTCGGACCAAGAGGTGTTATCGTCCAGCCTTACCCAGTACAACGATTATATAAAGACGGCGAAGAAGTCGACGAACGCGAACAAGAGCGCTATGGTAACCCGGGTCGGAAAGAGGATAGCCGCCGCTACGGAGGACTATTTGCGGGCGAACGGGATGGCGGATGAGGTAAAAAACTTCTCTTGGGAGTTTAATTTGGTGAATGATCCGCAGGTGAACGCCTTCTGTATGCCGGGAGGCAAGATCGTGGTGTACGAGGGATTGCTGCCTTTAGTTTCCTCGGACGATGAATTGGCGGTGGTCATCGGGCATGAGGTCGCCCATGCCGTAGCTAAACACAGCAATGAGCGTATGAGCCAGCAACTAATGGCCCAATACGGGGCGGCTATTTTAGGTGCGGCTGTAAGCAATAAGAGCGCGGCGGTACAGCAAGCGGCCAATACAGTATATGGTGTGGGAGCGCAGTATGGCGTAATGCTTCCTTTCTCCCGTAAGCACGAGTCGGAAGCGGATTATATGGGATTGGTATTCATGACTATGGCGGGATACAATCCGGACGTGGCAGTCAACTTCTGGCAAAAGATGTCCGCCGGAAAGAGTGGCTCTACGCCGGAATTTATGAGTACGCACCCCAGTGATGCCACTCGTATAGCGGAAATCCAAAAAGTCCTACCCGCAATCAAAACCAAATACAAAAAGTAGTTGGCAGTTGACAAGTGACAGTTATTTTATCACTTGTCTCAATTTTCAATTAAACAAGATTCCCATCTTGTTCATTAAGAAACAAGCATTCATATTCTGGGCTATCCCTTCTCTTAGTTGATAAGAGAAGGATAGCTCCTCGTCTTTTATATCCGCTTCGAAGCGGTAATTCTTTATTTGTTCCGGGAACTCTTCCTCCAAAGTACCCAACACTAAATCGTGGGTGGCGATGATGCCGCAAGCCTTATAAGCGACCAACTGTTTCATAAGGGCAAGAGAGCCTTTCTGCTTGTCGATAGAATTTGTTCCCTTCAAGATCTCGTCCAAGATGATAAATAGCTTCTCCCCGTTTTGCAGCCTGTCGATAATCATTTTCAGCCGTTTCAACTCCGCAAAGAAATAAGACTCGTTGCTAGCCAAGGAATCCGAGGTACGCAAGCTGGTAACCATGTGGGCGGGATAAACCGTCAAGGAGGCGGCACAGACCGGAGCGCCTACGCAAGCCAATAAGTAATTGACACCGATCGTCCGGAGGTATGTACTTTTTCCGGCCATATTCGCTCCGGTGATAATCAGGAACCAAGGACTTTTGCGGATATCGATATCGTTCTTTACGCAGACATCCCGGTTCAAAAGAGGATGTCCCAAAGCCTTGCCTTCCATCTGGAAATACGTGTCGGCGATCTCCGGATAGATGTATTCCGGATGGTTGAAAGCGAAACCACCCAACGAGTTCAGCGCATCGAAACGAGCCAGCGCGTCGAACCAAAGCGGAAGTTTATCGGAGTAAGTCTGAATCCAGCGTTCCAAAAGGATGGCATGGCGTGTATCCCGCAAGTAGAAGAGATTGAAAATGATACCCGCCAAACTGAATCGTTGGTCTAATCCTCCGATATACGACGACAAGCGTTTGATGGCATGTGAGGCCAATTCCTTCTCATTCGCTAATTGCCCGCTGATCTCTTTCAGCTCTTCCGACTGGAAATTATCTTCTTCCACACATCGCATCAGCTTTGCGTACCGATTGAAAATAGACTCCATCTTATTGACGGTCGCGTAAAGCGCATTGATTTCCTTGGCTCGTCCGTAAGCGATCACTAACGTGATTAAGAAATAAATATTCAATAAACTCCCGCTGATCCAATCCAGCGAGTAAGCGATACCCAATACGATCCACAACACTGGGACCGCCCAGATCAATAGTTTCCACGGTAGGCTATCAACGAATTTATGCTTACGCCGAGTGAGTCGGTCCATAAAGTTGATATCGTTGTCTCTCGTATCTTGCGTGTCCTGCCGGATGATTCCCGTCACATAGAAATGCTGCCGTAAGGCGGATAAAGCCGCTAATTCCTTGACAGCCTCTTGCCGTTTGACGATCTCCTTCTTATCCGTCAAGGGATTCGAGAGCCAACCGGCCAGTCGTTCCCGCCCGAACCCGGTTACGGTACGATTGAGCGATTGAAATAAGGAGCGGTCTCCAAACACATCCAGATCCAAGCAGAAAGAGTGCTCGCCCGAGATCTTATCGGCCGCCCCGTCGAACGCGCTGAAATCATAGTCCAGTCCTTTTAGCTCATCCTCGTTTAGTTTAATCAAGGTCTCGGCGTATACTTTTCGTGCGTACATTTTATTATGGTACCACATCAGGAGCGCGAACGGGATGATATAAGCGAAGGTGATCCCCGTCAGCCATTGCCAACTCTCATCCCTGAATATCCATAAGGAGAGGATCGCTCCCACCACTAAAGCCAACCGGATACTCCCCATCAAATGGATCTTCTTTTTCAAATTACCCAAGCGCCGTGTATAAGCGTCGATATTTTCTTTGTAATAACTATAGATTTCTTCCATAGCCGCGAATATAGGAAAAATGAACTAACCTCTTGAATTTTGGTTTATATATTATATTCATAGGTGAAATGACCATTATTCATGTAATTTGGGCGATAAAGCCAACTGCCGTTTCCCCTATATTCGCGGACACATTTATAATTTAAGATCATTTATGAAAAAAACGATTATATCCTTTCTCTTCCTTCTTGTTTGCGGTATGGCACATTCGCAAGTTTTAGCGAAAGGGCCGGAAGAGAGTTATAATGCGGATAGTATTCGTGCGATTTTGGATAAGTCACCTTATTTTACCTTATTCAAGGACAATTATTTTATTGGCGGTATCCCTATCGGCAACAAGCCTACGGCGAGAAACTCCGACGTTAAATTCCAGTTGAGCATCGCCCAGCGTCTTACGAAAAGTAAACTCCCCTTCGATACCTATCTTTTCTTGCAATACACGCAAAAGGCTTTTTGGAATGTCTTTCAAGAGTCCTTGCCGATGCGCGACTTGAATTTTAATCCGGGTATCGGTTTGGGGCACCTTATCGTGCATAAGAATAAATATATCGGGAAAGGCTATTTGATGGTCGAGCACGAGTCGAACGGTAAAGATAGCATCTTCTCCCGAAGTTGGAACAAGATCACCCTAGCGGCGGCTGTCCTGTTGAATAAGAACTGGGAAGTTCAATTCAAGGGCTGGATACCGATCGTGGATGGTGGGGAAAATAAAGACATCCTTAAATATAATGGTATATTCCAAGTAGCCGCCAATTACCGGACAGACAACAGGCGCTTTAACTGCGGGGTTATCTTGACCAAACGAAAGACTTGGTTCAGCTTTAACACTCAGATCGAGTTGAGCTATAAGTTTAATAATAACGAGAACCAATATTTCTTCCTGCAATATTATAATGGTTACGGTGAGAACCTTTTGGAATACAATCAATACAAAAGCATGCTGCGGATCGGTTTCGTGATCAAGCCGCAAGATTTCAGTATTTACTAAAAAATATCCTTCTTGATAGATCTCATTGATCGGGCGATAGATGTAATATATGATACATTTCGTTTCTTTAGGAAACAATACATTTACAGACTTTGTTTTCTAATATATTGAACGTTTCCCGGATAATTAAAGAGATACGCCATGAAGGAAAAAATTGAACAATTAAAAGCTCTCAACCACAAAGCTGAGTTAGGGGGCGGAGAAGACCGCATCGCAAAGCAACATGCGGCAGGTAAACTAACCGCTAGAGAAAGAATCGAACTACTATTGGAAAAAGGTAGTTTCGTGGAAATCGACAAGTTCGTGACACATACGTGCCATGAGTTCGGTTTAGAAAAACAGCGTCCATTAGGGGATGGCGTGGTCACCGGTTACGGAATGATCGGGCAACGCACGGTATTTGTTTTCGCTCAGGACTTCACGGTATTCGGTGGAGCCTTGTCCGAGACGTATGCCCGTAAGATCTGTAAGATCATGGACATGGCAACGGAACTAGGCGCTCCGGTGATCGGGTTGAACGATTCGGGAGGCGCACGTATTCAAGAAGGAGTTCGTTCCTTGGCGGGATACGCCGAGATATTCCTCCGGAACTCGTTGGCTTCGGGCGTGATCCCGCAGATTAGCGCCATTATGGGCCCGTGTGCGGGTGGAGCGGTTTACTCGCCGGCGTTGACGGACTTTATCTTTATGGTAAAACAAACGAGCTATATGTTTATCACCGGCCCGGAGGTCGTGAAAAGCGTGACGCAAGAAGAGGTTACGATGGAGAATCTGGGAGGCTCGGAAGTGCATAGCACCCGTTCCGGAGTGGCTCATTGCACGGCGGATAACGATATGGATTGTATCTTGAAGATACGTGAGTTGATGTCGTTCTTGCCGAATAATAATATGGAAGAGCCGCCATTCGTTCCTACTACCGATAGCCCGAACCGCATCGATCCGCAATTGGATCTGCTGGTTCCTACTAATCCCAACCAGCCGTACGACATGAAGGAACTGATCCTTTCCGTGGCTGATGATCAAAACTTCTTCGAGATACAAGAGGAATATGCCAAGAACATCATTATCGGTTATATTCGTTTGAATGGAAAGACGATCGGTGTCGTGGCGAATCAACCTGCCGCGTTGGCCGGTACGCTGGATATCAACGCGTCCGTAAAGGCCGCCCGTTTCGTCCGTTTCTGCGATGCGTTTAATATACCGTTGTTGACGCTGGTGGATGTACCGGGTTTCTTGCCGGGCGTGAACCAAGAGTACGAGGGAATTATCCGTCATGGCGCTAAGTTATTGTATGCGTATTGCGAGGCTACCGTGCCGAAAGTGACCGTCATTACCCGAAAGGCTTATGGCGGCGCTTACGACGTGATGAGCTCCAAGCATATCCGGGGCGATATCAACTTCGCTTATCCAACCGCCGAGATCGCTGTCATGGGACCGGATGGTGCCGTGAATATCTTGTTCCGTAAGGATTTGAAGACCGCGGAAGATCCCGAAGGCAAACGGAAGGAATTGCAAGCCGATTACCGGGAGAAGTTCGCTAACCCGTACCGGGCCGCTGAGTTAGGCTATGTAGACGAGATCATCGAGCCGTCTATCACACGCAGCCGCTTGATCCGTAGTTTTGAGTTGCTGGCCAACAAACGGCAATCCAATCCTCCGAAGAAGCATTCCAATATTCCTCTTTAAAAACGAATCCTTATGATAAAGAAAGTATTAGTAGCCAATCGTGGCGAGATAGCGATGCGGATATTCCGCACCTGCCGGGTGATGAACATCCCGACCGTAGCGATCTATACGCATGTGGATCGCGGAGCATTACATGTACGTTATGCGGAGGAAGCCTACTGCATCTCGGAAGATGAAGCGGATACCTCTTACTTGAAGCCGGACTTGATCCTTGAGATCGCCAAGAAGACAGGAGCCGCCATTCATCCGGGTTACGGCTTTTTGTCGGAGAACGCCGACTTCGCTCGTCGTTGCGAGGAGGAGGGCGTGATCTTTATCGGCCCGAGCGCCGACGTGATTGCGAAGATGGGTATCAAGACCGAGGCCCGTAAGATCATGAAAGAAGCCGGTGTGCCGGTTGTACCCGGAACGGAAAAGCCGGTGACGGACATAGAGGATGCCAAGAAAGTAGCCGCCGAGGTGGGTTATCCGATTATGCTAAAGGCGCTTGCCGGAGGCGGTGGAAAGGGTATGCGTTTGGTACATAGCGAGGATGAGATGGAAGCGGCTTTCCGTATGTCTCGTTCCGAGGCTGCCAACTCATTCGGAAACGACGCCATCTATATCGAGAAGTATATCGAGAACCCCCATCATATCGAGGTGCAGGTACTCGGGGATAAATATGGGAACGTGATCCATCTGTATGAGCGTGAGTGCTCTATCCAGCGCCGTAACCAGAAAGTGATCGAGGAAGCGCCCTCTCCATTCGTGAAGGAGGCCGCTCGCCAGAAGATGTTGGCCGTAGCGGTGGAGGCTTGCAAGAAAATCGGTTACTACAGTGCCGGGACGTTGGAGTTCATGATGGATAAGGACCAGAACTTCTATTTCCTCGAGATGAATACCCGCCTTCAAGTGGAGCATCTGGTGACGGAGGAGACAACGGGCGTGGACTTGGTGCGCGATATGATCTTGGTGGCCGCAGGAAATCGTCTGCCTTATAAGCAGGAAGATGTGGCTTGCCGGGGGCATGCCTTGGAATGCCGTATCTACGCGGAGGACCCGGAAAATAACTTTATGCCCTCTCCGGGCGTGATCAAGGTGCGTGAGGCTCCCGAGGGACGTAACGTACGTCTGGATAGCGCCGCTTACGCCGGTTTCGAGGTGTCCTTGCATTACGATCCGATGATCGCCAAGCTTTGCACATGGGGCCGGACCCGTGAGTCCGCCATCTCGAATATGATACGTGCCTTGCGGGAATACAAGATCTTGGGAATCAAGACAACGATTCCGTTCCACCTGCGTGTGTTGCATAACGCGACCTTCTTGAAGGGGAATTACGATACGACCTTTATCGACACCAAGTTCGATAAGGAAGACTTGAAGCGTCGCCAGAACAGCGACCCGACCGTCGCCGTGATCGCCGCCGCCTTGAAGCATTACGAGGAGGAGAAAGAGGCAGCCGCCCGTGCGACGACCGTTCCGCTGGTAGGGGAGTCCCTGTGGAAGCACTACGGGAAGTTACAAATGTTGGCCAATAACTTTTAATGAGAGGAGGAATGATTATGTCAAAGGCTTTAGCGACTTATTTTGCCACGGTTAACGATATTCCCGACACAGAGTTCAAGGTAGAGATTCTGGAAGACGGGCCTATCAAGAAAGTATCCGTAAACGGTACCGTTTATGATGTAGATTACAATCTGGGCGGAGATACGATCCACTCGATCATCATGAACCATAAATCTCATGGCGTACAAATATCCAGTGTTGGAGATTCCACCTATGAGGTAAAGAATAAAGGTGATTATTTCCAAGTACAGGTGATTGACGAGTTGAAGAAATTACGCCTGTCGAGAACCAGTTCCAAGACGGTCGGCCGTCAGGTCATACAGGCCCAGATGCCGGGCGTGATCCAGAAGGTATATGTCAAGGTAGGCGATGAGGTCAAGGCGGGAGACCCGCTTTGCGTATTGGTTGCCATGAAGATGGAGAACGAGATCCGTACGCCGATCGATGGAGTGGTGAAAGAGGTGTATGTCAATGAGACGGACAAGGTCTCCGTGGGTGATAAGATGTTGGTTGTAGAGTGAATTGTCTCGGGGTTATAGTTTTCGCTCGAGAGAATAGGAAAGGAATCGGAGTAGTCCGGTTCCTTTCGCATGTTTGGTAAAATTATCTTAAAAAACATTCTGTTTTTCTATCGTGTTACAGAGTTATTATTTCTACATTTGTAGCGTTTAAACCTAAATCATGAAGTTATGTTGACAGCAATGGTCATTGTGTTCCTTGTCGGTTATTTGATGATCGCATTGGAACATCCTCTAAAGATAAACAAGGCGGGAACGGCTTTGCTTATTGGTACTATCTTATGGGTTATGTACACGTACGCGGCCCCGTTTTTCATCCCGAGGGCCTCGGCAGAGGAATTCAGCTTGTTCTTGGAATCGTTCCCCTCTTTGGGTTCTTTAACGTTTAAGGAACAATGTACCCGGTTCGTCGTGGAGCATCAGGTTCTGGATAGTATCGGAGAGATCGCCGAGACGCTTATATTCCTGATCGGGGCGATGATAACCGTGGAGCTGATCGATGCCCATGGCGGTTTCATGTTTATCACGAATCATATTACCACGAAGAAAAAGAAGAAACTGCTGGCGTTGATCGCCGTGATCACGTTCTTTATGTCGGCCGTGTTGGACAACCTTACGACCTCGATTGTCATGATCATGCTGATCCGTAAGTTGCTCGGGAATTATAAAGAGCGGTGGGTGTTCGGCAGTATCATTATTATAGCGGCGAATAGCGGTGGCGCTTGGTCACCGATCGGCGACGTGACTACGATCATGCTTTGGGTAAGAGGAAATATCTCCACCTCATCCACGATCCCCCATTTGATCCTGCCGAGTATCGTATCGGCGTTGATCCCGGTCTTGATCGCCATGCGTTTCTTGCATGGCAACGTGACGCCCCCTAACGCGTTCTCGCAAATGGAGGCGGACAATGAGTTGCTGAAGAAATTGAAGGATAAGGAGAAGTTATCGATCTTGATCATCGGTGTGTTGTGTTTATTGTTCGTGCCTGTATTCAAGACGGTTACTCATCTTCCCCCGTTTATGGGTATCTTGATGGGAGTGGGTATTCTTTGGTTCTATACGGAGATGCTATACGCCCGTAAACCGATCGACGAGGACTTGAAATTGCGTTTGTCCAAGGTGGTTCACCGTATAGACGGGGCGACCTTGTTATTCTTCCTCGGAATCCTTTTGGCGGTGGATGCCTTGCGTTGCAGCGGCGTATTGTCGGATTTCGCTTTCTGGCTGGACGATACGGTAGGCAATGTGTATGCGGTGAACCTGATTATCGGCGCCTTATCGTCTATCGTGGATAATGTTCCGTTGGTAGCGGGTGCTATCGGTATGTACCCGGTGGCTACGGACGCTATGGTGGCTGCGGCGACTGATCCGGCTTATCTGGCGAACTTCATGCAAGACGGCGTGTTCTGGCAGTTCTTGGCTTATTGCGCAGGAGTAGGTGGAAGTATGTTGATCATCGGTTCCGCCGCCGGAGTCGTCGTGATGGGCTTGGAACGGATCAATTTTATTTGGTACTTGAAGAATATCTCTCTGTTGGCCTTGGCGGGATATTTGTCCGGCGCGGTGGTATATATTCTCCAGAATTTGATATTATAATAAGTATATGATATTAATTGCGGATAGCGGATCTACAAAGACGGAGTGGTGCCTGGCGGATCAAGGCAGACCGGTGCGTACGGTCGTGACAGCGGGTACCAATCCTTATTTCCAGACACGGGAGGAGATTGCCGGAGAAATCCGGGGTGCCTTATTGCCTGCGTTGAGGGGTGAGCGGATCGATGCCATTTACTTCTATGGCGCCGGTTGCGCCTTCCCGGAGAAGAACCGGATCGTGGAAGAGGCGATTACGCCTTATATCCCGGCTCCCATAGAGGTGTATAGTGACTTGATGGCGGCTGCTCGTGCCTTATGCGGGAGCCGTCCGGGAATCGCCTGTATATTGGGGACGGGATCGAATTCTTGTCTGTATGACGGGACGGAGATAACGGAGCATATCTCTCCCTTGGGATTCATTCTGGGGGATGAGGGTAGTGGCGCCGTGCTCGGGAAGTTATTGGTAGGGGATTGCTTGAAGCGTCAGTTGCCGGCGCCTTTGGTTCAGAAGTTTATGGATCAATATGAGTTGACGCCCGCCTTATTGTTGGAGCGGGTATATAAACAACCTTTCCCGAATCGTTTCTTGGCTACCTTATCCCGTTTCTTGTTGGAGAATATCACCGAGCAACCGATTTATAATTTGGTCTATACGAGTTTCCGTAGCTTTTTCCTCCGTAACGTGGCGTTATATCCGGGAGCTGATACGTACCCGATTCATTTCGTAGGCTCTATCGCCTATTATTATCAGGAGGTATTGAAAGCTGCGGCCTTATCCTTAGACTTGAAGGTCGGTACGGTCGTACAGGCTCCCATGAACGGATTGATCCGGTATCATTTTACGAACGAAGAAAAAAATGAATGAGTTATGGCATTTCAAAAGATAACCGAGTCGGAATCGTTGTACGATAATCTGGATCAGATGTCTGTCCGGGAGTTGCTGGAAGGCATCAATAACGAGGACGGGAAAGTGGCGATCGCCGTTGGCCGGGAGATCCCGAAGATCGAGAAGCTGGTAACCCGTATCGTAGAGCGGATGCGGAGAGGCGGCAGGCTCTTCTATATCGGGGCGGGTACGAGTGGTCGCTTGGGTGTCTTGGACGCCTCCGAGATCCCTCCCACGTACGGTATGCCGAATACCTTGGTGATCGGTTTGATCGCCGGCGGTGACCGGGCGCTCCGGAATCCAGTGGAGTCGGCGGAAGACGATCTGGATAAGGCTTGGGAGGAACTTCAACAATATCATATCAATACGAACGATACCTTGGTGGGGATAGCCGCCTCGGGTACGACTCCCTACGTGATTGGCGCCCTGCGTAAGGCACGCTCCGAGGGAATCCTGACGGCCTCTATCTCCTGCAACCCGGACTCCCCGATGGCGGCGGAGGCGGAGATCGCCATCGAGCCGGTAGTAGGTCCGGAGTTCGTCACCGGAAGTACGCGGATGAAGAGCGGTACGGCCCAGAAGATGGTGCTGAATATGATCACGACCTCCACGATGATCAAGCTTGGCCGGGTGAAGGGGAACCGGATGGTGAACATGCAACTGACCAACCAAAAATTGGTGGATCGTGGCACCCGTATGATCATGGAAGAGCTTCGTCTGGATTACGAGCAGAGCAAGAATCTCCTGCTCCTACATGGCTCCGTCCGGGAGGCGATCGATTCTTATCACCGTGAATGGCGGCTGAATCAATAAATAATTCCTATCTTTCGGGGTAAAACCTAAAAGATCGTTGATTATGATGTGGGATTTCATACTAAGACTTTTCGTGGCAGGTATTCTGGGCGCCGTTGTCGGGCTAGACCGTGAGTACCGTGCGAAGGAGGCGGGTTACCGGACTCACTTCCTTGTTTCGTTGGGTAGCGCGTTGATCATGGTTGTCTCCCAATATGGCTTCCAAGATGTCATCCTAGAGAATAGCGTAAGTCTCGATCCGAGCCGTGTGGCCGCCCAAGTGGTGAGTGGCATCGGTTTCATCGGGGCGGGTACGATCATCATCCAGAAACAATTCGTGCGGGGATTGACTACCGCCGCCGGTATCTGGGCGACCGCCGGTATCGGTCTGGCCGTCGGCTCAGGCATGTACGGGCTCGGTATCGCCGCCACTTTGTTGACGCTCGCCGGGCTGGAGCTGTTGAGCGTTATTTTTAAAAGCATCGGGATGCGAAGTTCCTTGGTGGTATTCTCTACCTCCGACAAGGAGGCGATCAACCGGATCGCCCGTGTTATCTACGAGAAAGGTTTCCTGCTGGTAAGCTATGACATGAAAAGACTGGGGCATCAGGAGAAGGACGAGTACGTCGTCAGCATCGTGTTGAAGGCCCGTAAAAACACGGAGGAAAGTCCACTGTTGCTATTGATGGAGCAATTTCCGGAGGTTACGGTGGAGAGAATTGAATAGTTATTCTGCATTGGCGGTAAGTTTTCGTATATTTGCGGCTCGAAACTATTTAATAATCGTACGATGAATTTTATTTCTAAGCTATTCAAGAAGAACGTATCTGAGGCGGAAGAGGCCGGCAAAGGTTCCGTGGAGGAGTTCGTATCTTTAATCCGTGTATATTATCAAGCCGTTATGGCCGTGAACTTGGGTATCACCAACTTGAACATGCTCGCCGATATGGCTTTGTTCAAACGCATGTTGAAGATACCGACCCAGAATAACAAATTGGGTGTCGCCGAGAAATCCCGTGTGCGCAAGGTGTTGATGGAGGATTACGGCCTAAGCGAGGCTTTCTTCAAGGAGATCGATAGCTCGGTGAAGAAGAACTGCAAGAACCAGAACGATATCAAGACGTATTTCTTCATGTTCCAAGGTTTCTGCAATGACTTGTTCAACTTGCTTGGCAATCTGATGCAGTGGAAGTTCCGCTTCTCCATGCTGGTGAAGAAGTTGCTGTATAATATGACGACGAAGACGGTTCACGATATCTTGACCAAGTCCGAGTGGAAGGATATCAGCGTGCAGAAGGCCGCATGGAGCGTGCGTAAGTATGCCGAGAAACTAGGCTACTCCGAGCAATGGATCACGGACTTCGTGTATAACGTCGTGCTTCTGGCGAAAGAGGACCAGAAGAAGGAACTCAAAAAGAACAAGGAAGCATGACCACCGAGCTGCATCCGCTAGGCTTCTTCCTCCCGGAGAATACGAGATTGCTGATGCTGGGAAGTTTCCCGCCTCCAAGAGCTCGTTGGAGCATGGATTTTTACTACCCGAATATCCAGAATGATATGTGGCGCATCCTTGGCTTGATTTTCTATGGGAACAAGGATGCGTTCCTGCGAGACAAGAAGGCGTTCAGCGAGGAGAAGGCGAAGGCTTTCTGCCGGGAGAAGGGGATCGGGATCGGTGATACCGCCATGGAGGTGATCCGCTTGAAAGCGAACGCCTCCGATAAGTTCCTTGAGGTGGTACGGCCGATCGATCCGGAGAAGGTCTTGTCCCAGATACCGGAATGCGTGGCGATCGTGGTAACCGGGCAGAAAGCGATGGATACCCTCCTCTCCGTATTGCCCGGCACGGAGGAGCCTAAAGTGGGCTTCTCGTCGGAATTTTCTTGTATGGGAAGGACGATGAGGCTGTTCCGTATGCCTTCATCCTCTAGAGCTTATCCGAGGCCGTTGGAGGAGAAGGCCGCCGTTTACCGGGGGATGTTTGAGACGTTGGAGATGGTGTGAGGCAAGTCTGCCATACAGCATTCCTCGTTTACGCCCCACCTCTTCAAGGAGTGCGGTAAGCTCGGAAACGTCCTATCTGAATGATGTCCAATTATTTCTTTCGTGTATATACATATTTTAAGTACTTGATGCGACATTAGAACAGGAGAAACGCTGCGATATTTGCGACGTTATTCAGTTTAAAACGTCCGATTATGGAGTTTAATGCACGAACTTATTTTCAGTAAGGTACAGTTGTAGCATCTTATCGCCGTAAGATGTATGATCTTACTGTTGTAGGATGTATTATATTACCGTTGTAAGATGTATCATCTTTCACGGATACTTGACATCTCCTTGTCTTGCGTCTTTTAGCAAAGTGACAGTTTGTAAATTTAAGTCATGGAGAATCGATTCTTTCGGGTAAAGGTAAGGTATGCTCCCGAAAACGAAAGAAAAAAACGACAATCGATTGGTTGATAGGCTAATGTTGAATAACGGCCTTTTATTCTAGCGGAATTTATTCATCGTATTTCATGTTTTGGGGGCAGGAAGGGAAGAAAAACGGTGCTACAATAGGGTTATAACAGGGTAAGAATGCCCATTCGCGACTACTCATAACCCTATTCTTGACTACTTACGATGCCCAACGGCAGTATCGGCGTTGCCTAATACGACTAGTTACGCAGGCTTCCGGCACCTATTGTGTGTGGAAAACGCTGTATTTTAACAAAAAGGGGTGCTTATTGCTACTGCTTTCTCGCTATTTCGCTAGGTTTGGAAAATAGGTGTGTCAAGGTAAATGTTCTATGGAAATCAAAAAGATGGCCGGAGAGCGGTTTGGTTGACGGAAGGATATTTGCAGGGCGAGTACCGTGTAAGATAAAAAGAGAGGAGACGGAACGATAAACGCTCCGCCCCTCTTATATAACAAGAATGAATTATTGGGATAATCTCATCATAAAATATTGCTAGTGAGATACATCTTCTTCATTTATCCGATCAGAGATACTCAATGTCACGGAGAACATTGAGTATCGTGATATTCATTTTTAGATCAATTATTTACGTAAAATCCAATATGCCCAGTTGCGCCGCTAAAAGTTATGACAGATCCTACTTGAACTGTAGATCCATTACAAGAGACTCTATATCCCTTATCTATGGAAACAACTTTATACTTTCCATGTTCAACAAAGTAAACCCATGGACCTCCACTATAAAAACCACTGGTGATAGTATATTCCATGAAATTTTGATCTTCAATAACCATTGATATATGGGCGTCCTGATTTTGAGCTGTAACGTACATTTTTGAATACCCTTCTCTTTCTGCGGCATAGGAAGGTGATGGACCATTTACGTCAGCATTGATATTAATAACAGTTGTTGTTAATAGTGCAAATAGAATGAATAATACTTTCTTCATGATATATTTTCTTTATTTTCTTGTTTTAAAATTCCAGAACCAAGCCTCTCCCCAATCACCTGCGCCGGGTTTCGGAGCCGCTAGTTTAAGATGCTCACCATCCGCTTCCAAGATGTGATATTCATATTGAGGAGCGAAGGTATCATCAGTGTCTCCCATTTTCACCAGTCCTAATAAAGGAATGGTTCCGGTGAACGTTAATGTACCTTGATCCCAACCTTCTTTGGCTACAGCGGATAAGTCCCATGCGATTGTTCCGGATTGACCGCGGCTGGTTTCTACTTTCTTGCCAGCCAAGGTAAAAGTCATCCAACCTTCTAACCCATCTTTGGCATATCCTTTCTCAGTACATTGTTGGTCGATGTCTGTGGCTTGAACTTGCCACCATTCCGGACCTGTGCTTTCCATATAAGCACCATTTCCCCAAAGGCCGTTGCTGGCATCTGTATCCCAAACCCAAGTTACAGAATTATACTCCGGTCCGAATAATCCTTCATAAATAGAAGGCACATCCACATACTCGGAGATCGTCACATCGTTAGAGAAAGAGGTGATCGAGCCGTCTTGGTTCATAGCCCGGACGGTCAAGCTCGTGAGGGGAGGAGTGCCAATGATGGAACCCTCGGTTCCGGTGGCTAGGATGGCCCCGTCTTGATCCAATACCTGTACCGTCAGTGTGGGATTGGTGGAGAAGGTGAACTTGTTTTGTCCGGCCGTCGTTTGCGTAAGCGCTACACGGGCTTGCAGATCCGCCTCGGTTAAGTTGGCGGACATGCCCGGATCACTTTCTGTGATTGGGTCGCAGGAAACCATCATTCCTGCGATCAATGCCATTACTATATAATATATATTCTTTATCATGATTGTATATTCTGAATTAAAAAGTTATTAATTAGCCCAGCCATTGTACTCGGCGTCCGCTCCCCAACCTTCGTTCTGCTGGAGTTCACTGGAGAGTGAGATCTGGCTCTCAGGTATCTTCATGAAACCGGCGGAGGTGTTGTAGCGGGAGGCGTAACCACCATTTTGCGCCTTGTTCGTGGCAGGATTACCAGCGATGTAGATAGGCGTACCTATCTGTTTCTGCAAGGCAGCGGCGGCAATGTGCCAGCGGCGGATGTCGTTCCAACGGGTACCCTCCAAAGCTAATTCCCAACGGCGCTCGTTTTGCAGAGCTTGGAGCGAGTAGCCGATAGCCGGAAGGCCGGCACGCTCCCGCACCTTATTCATACCGGTGGCATCTCCCTTGAGCTCGGATTGCATCAAGAGAACGTCAGCGAAGCGGATCAATACCAAGTCGTGGATGTTGTCCAAGGCTTGGTTATTCGCGCCTTGCGTCCAGCCATCGATTCCGTACATCTCGTTCTCGAAGGTCTTGAAGTAGCCACTCTCGTCATTGGATGTCTTGCATGCGACAGGAGACCATTTCATGGCATAGTAGTCCGTTTCCTGTACGAAGTCCGCCCAACCGCCTTTGTTATAAGCGGGTAATTTGTCCGTACGATATACGGAAGCGTCGCGACGCATGTCATTTGGTTCTGCGCTTGCCCAATCGTTCACGAAATTCGGTGCTACAGGCCCGGCTCCCCAACCTTGTCCGAAGGGGAAGGTATTTGCTACGTCTTGATCTCCGCGAAGACCGAAATGAAGCGCGTAACCATTGGCGAAAGCGATGGTAGTATTCCAACTGGCCAGCTTATTGAACTTGATGGCGAACATAGATTCCGGGTTGACGGCGTTATCATCCTCTACCCATTTCAATCCTTTTCCGGCGGTGTATTCGAAATCGTTCACCGTGCAACGGTTCGTGTAAGCCCAAAGGCTACGGAAGTCGGATGCTAAGGAATATCCGGAATTGTTCACGCAATCATCGATATAAGAGATCACTTGATCCTTCGTTAGGGTAGAGCCGTCGGCCAAGGTGACGGAGGTCAGCGGGTTGTAAGTGGCGCTGGTCAAGGCGGCTATATCTTCGCCATTCCCGTACATGCCGGTGTAGAACAACCAAGCACGGCCTAACATGGCCTCGGCGGTGTACTTGTCGACGTGTCCTGCCTCAAGGGATGACGTACCTCCACGCCATGCGGGCATGATGTCGGCGGCTGTCTTAAGGTCTAGCAAGATCTGTCCCCAGATCTCGGCGGGGCTTGCCTGTGGCACGTCGCTTGTCTGGGATGTAGTGATTAGGGGTACACGATTGTACATCGAGGCTAGCTCGTAGTAGAAATAGGCACGCATGAAGAGAGCCTCGCCCATCAATTGGTTACGTGCTTCCGTGGAAGGAAAGTCCGGACAGTTATCCAAGGTCTCTATGGCGCTGTTGGCACGGAATACGCCGGCATAACGGTCTTTCCAGAACTGGCGGGTCATGTCGGACTGATAGTTGCAGAGCAGGTCCATGGCCTGCATCAGCTTGTCGTTCGAGCCGCCCCCGCCTAGCGCGTCATCGCTGGCTAGTTGGGCGTAATAAAGGAACGATCTCTCGGGGTTGGCGCAAACGGATGCCATGCTGGCGTAAACGCCTGCTATCATTTGCTGGGCATCGTCGTACGACTCCGGGAATGTAGCGGTTGTCTTCTCTGTGTAATTGGTCGTGTCGAGCATGTCCTCACAACTGGAGAAGGCTACGGCAGCGCCCATACATATTGCATATATTAACTTTTTCATGTTGCTTTTCTCTTAAAATTTAATGTTAACACCTACCATATAAGTTCTGGGTGAAGGATAAGAACCTAAGTCGATACCTCTTGCCCAAGGATTGTCCTCGCGATAACTATCGTTCGTACCGATTTCGGGGTCCATACCCTTGTATCCCGTGAAGGTGAAGAGGTTCTGGGCGCTTACGTACAGACGTAATTGCGGCAGTGGGCAGTTCTTCCATAGGTTCTTGAAGTCGTAGCCCAAAGTAACGTTCTGGATGCGGAAATAGCTAGCGTCTTCCACGAAGATATCGGATATCTGTTGGAAGTTGACACCTGTGTTACCCGGAACCAGACGAGGATAACGATTGGAGGTTCCCTCACCGTGCCAGTACTCAAATACCTCGGAGGTGTAATTCTCCACGTTGCCGTCGGTAAACTTACGATAAGAGCGCATATTTTGTTGTCCGAAGGCCCCATAGGTGGTTACCGCTAAATCGAATCCTTTGTAACCAACGTTGAAGCTTAGACCCATCGTGATATCCGGGTGCGGGTTGCCGACTTCGGTCTTGTCGTCCTCGTTGATCACGCCGTCGCCATTCACGTCTACGAATTTCAAGTCGCCCGGTTGAATGGAGCTACCTTGCAGGGAGTTGGCTGCGTTGCCTTTACAGTTCTTATCCAGATAAGCCTGCACGTCGTCGGCGTTTTGCATGACACCTTCCGTTTTATAGGCCCAGAAATAACCGATCGGGTGTCCTACTTCCATACGGGATACAGGACGTGTGTTCTCGGCCAGTACCTTGTCCGGACCTAGGATGTAACCGTCTTTGTTGTTGATCTGCGTAACCTCGTTCTTGTTATGGGCAAGGTTTAGGTTCACGCCATACGTCCAGTCACCCTTCTGGTCGTTCCAGCCTAAGCCGATCTCGACACCTTTATTTTCCACGGTACCGCCGTTGATATAGGGAGCGTTCGTTCCGTAAGAGTCTAGGATCGGGGCAACGATCAACAGGTCCTTGGTTTTCTTGTTGTACCAATCGAAGTTCAAGCTCAATCGGCCGCTTAGGAAACGGGCGTCCAGACCAAGGTCTAGCTGCTCGGAAGTCTCCCATGTCACGTCCTCGTTCGGCATGATGCTGGCATAACCGCCTTGCGTGGCCGTACCCTTGTTGTTGCCGAAGGAATATTGTCCGAGGTGGTCGAACGCTACGGTCGAGAAATATTGGAAGTTATCGATATTACAGTTACCGTTCTGACCCCAGCTGGCACGGATCTTCAAGAAGTCCATCCAGTCGTGCGTGTTTTCCATGAAATCTTCATTGCTCACGACCCAACCAGCCGATACGGAAGGGAACGTACCCCAGCGTTTACCACGGGCGAAGTTCGAGGAACCATCCGTACGTAAGATCACGCTAGCCATGTATTTCTCGTTGAAGTTATAGTTGATACGTCCGAAGAATGACGCCAAGGCGTTATCCCCTGTCGGATATCCTTTGGCTGAGGTCGGTTGCGAAGCCATGCTATTGCTGATATAAGCCCGGTCCCAGTCGGAGAACAGAAGGTCGTTCGCCGTTGCCTCCAGATACTCGCCCATACCGAAACCGCTCTTCTTGAAGGATTGACCGACTAATACATCGAAGTTGTGTTTCTCGATGTTGAAGGTGTAGCTAAGCGTATTCTCGATCTGCCAGTCCCAACCAGTCGTCATGTTCTGGGTAACCTCATTGGTTAGTTTTTGATCGGTAGAGGTTAGTTTATAAGCCGGACTGTAGCCACGGTAAGAGCTGGAGTTCTGTTTGTAGCTGACCTGTCCTTTATAGACGAGTCCCTTGATTGGTTGTACCTTCAAGTAGCCAACCATAGTTAATCCGTAGTTTTTGCTTTTGTTGTTTCCACGGGAGGAGTTGACCATTGCGGCGATCGGGTTACTCGTATAAGAGTTGTAGTTGAACCAACCGGCCTTGTTCAAGTCGTCATACATATAGTAATCCCCGTTCTCGTTATAGATAGGAACCAGCGGGTTGGCACGTAACATCCAAGAGATGTCGTTACCGTATTGATTACCCTCGGAGATACCGGAAGATTCATTATGATTATAGTACAGGTTCTCGCCGAATGTGATGATATCCAAGTCACCCTCTTTCCACAAAATATGTTCAGAGTTCATGCGAACCGTGAAACGTTGGTAGTCGGAAGCGACCGGCTTGCCTAGCGTACCTTCCTGTTTCGTGTAGGATACACCCGTGGAGAATTTGGAGCGTTCCGTACCACCGGCCAAGTTCAGGGAGTGGCTGGTAGTGATGGCGTTCTTGTTGCGGATTGCGTCAAGCCAGTTGGTACCCTCATCCTCGCCGCTCATGTAACGGTTGTACTGTTCTTGTGACATGTAATTCGTCCACGTGTAAGGTTGGTTACCCGTGTTGAAGTTCAGTTGGTCCATGACTGCCATGTATTCCTTTGCATTCAGCAAGTCCGGCATCTTATATACGTTCTGGAAACCTACATAGCCGTCGTAACTAACCTGTAATTTTCCCTGTTTACCCTGCTTTGTCGTGATCAATACAACACCGTTGGCCGCACGTGAACCGTAGATCGCGGCGGAAGCGGCATCTTTCAATACGTCTAAGCTCTCGATATCGGCGGGACTTAAGGAATTGATGTCGCCTTCGACGCCATCAATAATGTATAGCGGAGTCGTGCTGCCGTTTGTTCCGGCACCACGAATGTTGATATCGAAACTCTTACCCGGCTGGCCGGAGTTCGCTACGATATTGACGCCCGGGCTTTGGCTCTGCAAGGCACCTAGCGGGTTTGTCGTGTTTAATTTTTGGATATTCTCTCCCTTTACTTGAAGGGTAGCACCTGTCACCAACTTTTTCTTTTGTACACCATAACCTACTACCACTACCTCGTCCAAACTCTGTGAGTCCTCTTTCAAGGTGATCTGTAAGTCGGATGTTTGGGCGGTTACGGGAATCTCTTGGGTCATATAACCGATGTAGGAGATCTCTATGATAGAGCCGGGGGCGGCCTCTAAGCTGAACTTACCATCCAAATCGGTTATCACTCCGTTTGTCGTTCCCTTTACGATAACATTGGCACCGATGACTTCCATTCCTGTTGCGTCTTTCACGGTACCAGTGATTCTTTTTGTTTGTTGCATGACTTCCATCGAAGTACTAGGGGCGGCTAACATTTGTGGTATGCCACCTAGCTGGAAGGCCATACATGCGCCTAAAAACAGCGTCGTTTTCTTAATTGTTGAATTCATTATTTTTTACATTAAATCATATAAGGCTAAACTAAAATTCATTTACTCAATAGGGTCATTAGCGGTTAACTGCTAAAAACATTAGATTTTCGGTCCTTCCTCATAGGCAATTGTTTTTTGTTGTTAATATGTATTGTTAATTTCTGTCGCAAAATTACGTCGGATCCCAAGTGCGTTCAAATACTATTTTATCCAAGAATAATACTTTTTTGCCGGAGTGTATTTTTAACACATCGATGGGGTAGCCGTAGGCATGAAAGCCTTTGTGACTGGTCGCAAAGATAGATGTGTGAAGGAAAAGAGAAGGGGGGATTTTGTATAGAAATAGGGGGGAATATGTATTTATCCCTGTTAAAAAGGTCTCTTATACAATGATTTTTGTCTTTTTGTAGTTATCCCGGAACTCTTTGGGAGAGCAGTTTTTCTTTTTCTTAAAGATACGGTTGAAGTTCGAGAGGTTATTGAAGCCGCAGTCATAACAAATCTCCGCGATGGATCGTTGCGTGTCCACCAGCATGCGGGCGGCGTAACCGATACGGATATCGGTGATATAGTCGGAGAGGGTCTTCCCGGTCCTCAACTTGAAGAAACGGCTGAAAGCGGAAGGGGCCATACCTACGAGTTCAGCCAGTAGGTTCAGGCGGATATCCTGTTGGTATCGCTCGTTGATGTAATTTTGTACTTTTTGGATACGACGACTCTCGGAATGTATATCCGTTATTTTAGCGAACGAGGAACTAGCCAATACTTTGTAGTCCTCCTCGATGGAAAGCTCATACAAGATGGTCAAGAAGTTGATGACCGCATAAAAACTTTGCTCCTCGGAAACCAGTTTTTCCAGTAAATGGTAAACCTTCAAGATGGAAGACATCGGGAAACTGATGCCGCATTGAGCTTTCTCCAACATTTTCCGGATACTGTTGAATTGGTTTTTCTCCAATATATTATTCCCGAAGAGATTGGGAGAGAACTGGATCGTGATCTCATGGATCAGAGGCGATTTACATGCGTTCTGCTCCCAGACATGTTCCAGTTCTTTCCCGGTTATCAATACTAACTCGTATTCTCCGATCACTTCCGCGGAATCACCGACCACACGCCTTACCCCCGGAGCGTGCTCAATGAAATTGAGCTCGTACTCCAAGTGGCAATGGATCGGATAGGTAAATTCTGTCTTACGTCGGTCTACGATGTAGAAGCAATCCTTTTCCGATAGTGGGGTTATTTCGTGGATAATGTCCATGTTTAGCTGACTGTTGATAGTTGACAATTGACAGTTAATGAACCTCGGTCAGCTCTATGACCTTGCTACGGGCGTGAGCCGTAGAGAACACGTTCATTCCTATTTTCATCAAGAAATCTCCGCTGAAGGTACCTCCGTCGGTAACCAAGGTCGATTTCTGGCCCGGCATGAGGTTTATCTCTTGTACCTTATATTTCTTATTCGGGTCCAATCCTTGTAGCTTTACGGGGAAAGTCTTTTCTCCGAAGCGAGGGTGGATATCATAAGCGAATAGGACGGATTTGCTTTTTGCCTTATCCACGTACATCACGGATGAATGGTTGGTATCGTAGGGGGAAACAAGACGGTAAAGATCGCCGTCGAGGATTGTGCCCTTTAGACGTTTGTAGTTGGCAACCGCTTCTTGGCAATATTTCATCTCGTCGTCGTTCATTTCCTTCAAGCTGATATCGAAGCCCATCTTACACATCATAGCCACGTCGGTACGGAACTTGACGGAGGTATTCTTGTTCCAGCTAGTCACGTGGGCACACATTGCCTTTGCCGGGAAAAACTGGGAGAATCCCCATTGGATATACAAACGCTCGATCGGATCGGTGTTGTCGCTGCACCAGAATTCCGTGAAGTATTTCAATGCCTCGTAATCACAGCGGGCTCCACCACCGGAACAAAGCATGATTGGTAGGTGAGGGTATTTTTCGGCTACCCGTTTGAATACGTTATAGACTCCTCGTACATGATCGATATATAATTGATTCTGTTTCTCCTTGAGGTAAGGAGAATAGACATTGGTAATCGGGCTGTTGCAATCCCATTTGAAGAAAGCCAGATCCGGATTCTCGGTCATGATATTATCCACTACGCTGAATACGTAATCCTGTACTTTCGGGTTACTTAAGTCCAAGACAAGTTGATTGCGGTAGTAATAAGTCTCACGATTCGGTAGATGGATCGCCCAATCCGGGTGTTTCTCGAAAAGTTCGCTCTTGGGGTTTACCATCTCCGGCTCGATCCAGATACCGAATTTCACGCCGGCATCTTTAGCGGTCTGCACCAGATGAGGAATGCCGTTCGGCAACTTATCGTGTGTAACCTCCCAATCGCCCAATCCGGCCTTATCGTTTTGACGAGGGTATTTATTAGCGAACCAACCATCATCCAGCAAAAACATATCTACACCTAGATGCTTGGCTTCTTTCATTAGTTCCTCCAATTTCTTCTCGTTGAAATTGAAACCGGTCGATTCCCAGTTGTTCAGTAGGGTAAGGCGATCGCCTTTACCATCCTTGATCTGGTAATTACGTGCCCAATCATGGATATCACGACTGGCTTTTCCGGTTCCTTGGTTACTCAACGTAAAGATAAACTCAGGGGTGACGAACCATTCGTTCGGCTTCAATTCATAGGCGGACGCATAGGGATTGATGCCGGAGATGACACGAAGGTTACCGGCGTTGTCCACCTCGAACGTAAAGCGGTAGTTTCCAGTCCAACCGATCGTTCCCATTAAAACATCTCCTGTATTCTCGCTGGCCGGGGCACCTAACCCAATCTCAAAAAACGGGTAAGCGTGCATGGCGGCACGGGAGCCTAGTTTCGTATCGATAATCTTTTTCCCGAATTTCAAGTCTTGGCTGCTCATCTGTACTTCCTTGGCCCAGTCACCGCTAAACTCGGTCAATACATAGCGAGGACTCTCGAAATAAAGCATATTGGAAGCGTATTGGGTAATCGTGACCGGTTTTTTCTCCATATGACGAATCTCGGTCCAAGCCTTGATGACGTTTTCTTTAGCGAAAGTTACATAATGCAATTTAGCCTCCACTGGGTATACGTCGTCTTTCAGGGAGATGATTGTCTCCGTAACGTTATTGTCTAGTTTCTTGGATTCGCTGGAAACATACTTGAATATACTGGTCATGTTCCCGTCGTTGTGCTGGATGGCGAAAGCCGGTTCGAAATAATCCTCCGCTCCTGAACAAGGATACACTTCCCATCCACGGGTTGATACGCTGCCATCCGTTCCGGCTTGGATATTCCATGAGAGGTTCTCAAATTCGGATTCGTTTACTAATTTATTTCCCAGATAAGTTTGGTAGAGCCGTCCGTTGGGGGCTACTTGTAAAATCAAGTCCGTCTCGTTGGTCGAGATTAAGATCATCTTTTGATCGGCGGCTTTTACGAATGGCAAACAAAAACACAAAAGGATAACTGTAAGTAATAGATTTTTCATGGTAAATTATTTGAATGTGTAAATAGTAGAGACGTAGCGTGCCACGCCTCTACTAGAATACATATTGTAATTAATTCTGCTCTTTCAGGATCACGTCGTGAGCGCCACCCTCAACGATACTTGTAGAGGAGACAAGCGTGATCTTGGCATGCTGCTGCAACTCTTGGATAGAGATGGAACCGCAGCTACACATCGTAGCGATCATCTTACCCAATGTTACGTTTAAATTATCTTTCAATTTTCCGGCATACGGTACATAGCTGTCCACGCCTTCCTCGAATTTCAAGGACTCGTTTCCACCCATGTCATAGCGCTGCCAGTTCTTCGCACGGTTAGATCCCTCACCCCAATACTCCTTCACGAAGTTGTTTCCGATTTTCATCTTCTTCGTAGGAGACTCGTCGAAGCGGGCGAAATAACGGCCCATCATCAGGAAGTCGGCACCCATAGCCAACGCTAATACCATATGGTAATCGTGTACCAAGCCACCATCGCTACAGATAGGGATATAAACGCCGTGTCTCTTGAAATACTCGTCACGAGCTTTCGCTACGTCGATCAAGGCGGTAGCCTGTCCGCGACCGATACCTTTCTGCTCACGGGTGATACAGATGGAACCACCACCGATACCTACCTTGATGAAATCCGCTCCGGCGTCAGCCAAGTAGTTGAAACCATCTTGGTCAACCACGTTTCCGGCACCAACCAGTACCTTGTCTCCGTAGGTATCCTTGATCCAGTGCAAGGTCTCGTACTGCCATTCGGAATAGCCGTCGGAAGAGTCGATACACAATACGTCAACGCCTGCCTCTACCAATGCCGGAACACGTTCCTTATAGTCGCGGGTGTTGATACCGGCACCTACTAATAATTTCTTATCTCCGCCGGATAACTCTTTCGGATTCTCACGGTGGCTATCGTAGTCCTTGCGGAATACGAAGTATTGAAGCTTCTGATCCTTGTCGATGATTGGCAATGTATTCAACTTATGATCCCAGATAATCTGGTTCGCCTCTTTCAAGGTCATGCCTAGCTCGCCAACGATTAGTTTAGCGAACGGGGTCATGAAATCTTTCACCTTCATGTCGATCGGGTCTTTGCCTTCACGGTAATCGCGACTGGTTACCATACCTAGCAATTTGCCGTTAGGCGTACCGTCATCTGTCACACCAATCGTAGAATGTTCTGTCCGGCGGACTAGCTCAAGCACGTCGGCCAAGGTATTCTCGGGCGTAAGGTTAGAGTCGCTGATAACGAATCCGGCCTTGAATTTCTTTACTTTGCGAACCATATCCGCTTGGCTCTCGATCGGTTGCGAGCCGAAGATGAAGGAAAGTCCTCCGTTGCGAGCCAACTCGATTGCCAGTTTAGGGCCGGAAACCGATTGCATGATCGCGGAAACGAAAGGAATATTTAATTCAATAGCGGATTTCTCGCCAGACTTGAATTTCACAAGCGGCGTTTTCAATGAAACGTTTGCGGGAATACATTCTTTGGTGGTTAAACCGGGAATAAGTAAATACTCACCAAATGTTCTCGATACATCGTTTAAGTAGATTGCCATAAGATTTTATATTTACAGGATGAGTTTTTTTAATTGCGCAAAAGTAGCGATTTCTGTTCATATATGAATCACATGTTTACATGAAATGTTCGAAATATGCGTCACGCAACATTTATAGTTATGGATTTGTTATTAATGTAGATTTAAAAAGGAGGAAAATATGAGAGTTGTAGTTGATAAGGCTCAATCCAGAGGGTATGCGAATCACGGTTGGTTGAAAACACATCACACGTTTAGTTTTGCTAATTATTACAATCCGGAAAGGGTTCATTTCGGGATGCTACGTGTATTGAATGATGATTTCGTGGCGCCGGGTGAGGGATTCGATATGCATCCACATAAGAATATGGAGGTTATCTCCATCCCGTTAAAGGGATATTTACGCCATGGGGATAGCATAAAGAATAGCGAGGTGATTACGCCGGGAGATATTCAGGTGATGAGCGCCGGTACCGGTATCGTGCATAGTGAGTTTAACGACAGCGGTAATGAACAATTGGAGTTCTTGCAAATATGGGTATTTCCCCGTGAGGAGAATACCAAGCCTCATTATGCCAGTTATGACGTGCGTCCGGTTACTTCGGAAAAGAATAAGTTGTCCTTGATCATCGCTCCGGATGGTAGCGCTCCTGCGTCGATCAACCAAGACGCTTGGTTCTCTTTAGGAAACCTAGATGCCGGTCAAGTAAAGGAGTATAAGCTACATAGTAAAAATAATGGGGTTTATTTATTCGTGATCGACGGAGAGGTGGAGGTAAGTAATACGATCCTGTCTAAGCGTGACGGGGCCGGATTCTGGGAAACCGAAAGCATTACGATAGAAGTCTTGAAGCACGCTAAAGTTCTTTTGATAGAAGTTCCGATGATGAAATAAATGTTGATAGGTTAGTGCTGGCGGGTATCTTAATAGTTGATGTAACAAAGCTATTAGGGTACCCGCTCTTTCCTTTTAATGTTTTATCGGTTTATCCGTGAAGTAATCGATCATCTGTAAGATCGCCCGGCTACAAGCTGGACAGAATGGAGCGTAATCACGCATCATACAGTGATCCATCGGGCGATAAATGCCTTTAGCGATGTAACCGCCTCCCTCGAATACGCCTGCCTTATCTTTATGAGCGTCATCTAATGGGGTAGGTACCGGTGTATTAGCCGGCAGAAGATCTTTCCATTTAGCATCGAAGTTAACCAAGGTCGTGATGTTCGGTTCCCAAGGCTCGTACTTCAAATTATAAAAATCTTGATAAGCGACCTCGGAACTGAAATATTCATCGGCTAGACCAGCGAAACTATGTCCGAACTCGTGAACGAATACGACCGGGGTACGTGGGTTATCGGCGGTTCCCATGGCATAAAAATTATACATACCGCCACCACCATAAGCGTCCGTGTTTACCAAGATGAAGATTGCGTCGCAAGGAGCGTTCCATACGGCGTCACGTATAGATTTCATATCCGGGGTGGTTAAATAGCGATCTACCCCAAACGTATAATAGCCGGAATTCAATGCGGTATTCTTGAATATACCTTTACCGGATACATCTGTTCCCGATTCTTCCGAAACGGCATCTACCGCCCAGACATTGAAATCTTCCCGGCGAGTGTCATAAGGCGGGGTCTTAAACAATGCCTCCGTAAAACGTTTGGCATCAGCTACAAATTTCTCTTGCTCGTCCGCCGTATAACCTTCCGCTAAGAATACGAGGTCTACTTTCCCGGAGGAATCCCCGTTATATTGGATTTTTGTGATCCGGTTTTCCTTGAGTTTCCCCCGGTCAATAAAAATACTGGCCGGATCAATCTCTTGTTTCAATAAAGGATGGAACTGCATGTCGGCCTTGTCTCTTGCCGTAATCTCAATGATGACAGGAGCTTTCGGATAGGGGATAGAGATGCTATTTGTCCAAGATTGTGTCTCGGTCTTCGCTTGCTCTGTACTTCTCCATTCTTCGAATAACGTATTGAATCCTCGTGAGTAGATCAACTCTTTACCGGCTTTATCATATACATTAATATAATACCCTCCATAACCAAACGGATCGATCAAGTTTTTGACCGGCCCTGCCCAGACAGGTTCTTCCCGGAGTTGTTGTATAGCGGCGGCTTGGAAATCCCAATTCCCACTCAATGCGAAATCAATCCGGAGACTTTTCTTCGTGAAGTGTTTTTCAAAATTAGTTTGTGCCAGACAAGTGAAACTGTAAAGAATGGCGAATAATAATAAGGTTATTCTTGCTCTCATAGATCTATAATATTTATCATGTGTCAACTTTATGACGCAAATGTATATTATTTTTTTATAGATTTGCCACGATTAGTGTATTATACTCGTTTATAAATAAATTAGACCTATGTTTAGAGAGATCAGACGAAAAGACCGGATTTTGGATAATGAGTTGGCAATTCGTTTATTGGAGGAGGCGGAATATGGTTTTTTGGCCATGTCGGGGATAAATGGGTATGGGTATGGAATCCCGATCAATTATGTAAAGGAAGGGGATTCTATTTATTTCCATTGCGCTCCGGAAGGGTATAAGCTGGAATGTCTACGAGAAAACCCGAAAGTGAGTTTCACGGTAGTTGGCGCTACACAAATCGTTCCGGGAAAATTCACGACAGGTTACGAGAGCACTATCGCTTTTGGAGAGATGCATTTGGATTTGCCGGAAGAAGAGCGTCGGTATGCCTTGCGGCTACTCGTGAATAAATATTCATCGGCGTTTAAGGAGATCGGCGAAAAGTATATTGAGAAATCTTTTTACCGGACTAATATCTTACGTCTAGATATCTCGCATATCTCGGGAAAGTGTAAACGATTGTCTCAATTAGTATAAAAAAAGGGGGCCTAACCCCCTTTCCTGCAATATATCAATGATGGCTTAAATAATTAGAGACTCCTGCGTTTGTCGCTTTCATGGCGTCTTTTCCTTTGGACCAATTTGCCGGGCAAACCTCGCCATATTCTTCGAAGTGCTGTAAGGCGTCGACCATACGGAGAGCCTCGTCTACGTTACGGCCTAATGGTAAATCGTTGATTACATAATGACGGATCAAGCCCTCTTTGTCAATCAGGAACAGACCCCGGTAAGCGACCGGATTTCCTCTGGAGATAAGTTCTCCACTTTCGTTCGTAATATAATCAGCGGCCAATACGCCAAAGTTTTCAGAGATGGTTTTGGAAAAATCGGATACGAGTGGATAAGTCACCCCATGGATACCTCCTTTATTCTTATCTTGGTTTAACCATGCGAAATGAGAAAATTGAGAATCGACGGAGCAACCAACCACCGCTACGTTACGTCTTTCGAATTCCTGTAACTTTTGTTGGAAGGCATGTAATTCTGTCGGGCAAACGAATGTAAAGTCCATCGGATAGAAAAACATGACTACATACTTCTTGCCTACATATTGTTCCAAAGAGAAATCCTCGATGATCTCATTGCCATTCACTACTGCCGGAGCGTGGAATTCCGGTGCCTTTTTACCTATTAATGCTTTCATATTATAATTAATTTGTTTGTTAAGTAACAAGCGTAAGTGAAGGTTTGTTGTTGCTTTTTAGTAAAGAGACTGATTTTCTTGTGAAATAGACCTAAAGTTTATGCTTTAAAATTTCTCTGATTTTCAAAGATTTTATTTCTTTGTAACTTATTGATGTTAATAAAGAAAGTATATGGAGGTTTCCGAGGTAAAACAGCGTTTGCTGACAGATTTTTTTACATATTATCCCATGGGAGGTGCTCTGTATGATAAAAACGGTGCGCTAATTGATATAAATAAGTCCTTAAACGAGAAATTTCCTTTTACGAATGAAGCGGACTTCTTATTAAATAATCTTTTTCGTACAGATTTGTTGACCGATCTTCAAAAACAATATCTGCGTGGGGGAAGCGTGGTTTCCGGTTCTTTGCCTGTACCGTATTCTATCATCCCCTCAATGAATGAGAATAGAGAGATTCTTGGATATACCTTATTATTAACGGGTAATCCGGCGGTCGGGCAGGAGGCAGCCGGTTATGACCGGGAATTGAAGGAATTGACGGACATGTCGCAAAAGATGGCGGAAGCGGTTCCAGATACGATCCTTTTGGTAAACAAGCAACTGGTTGTAGAGAGGATTATCGCTTATGCTGTGGAGACTTGTATAACGCCGGAGTCGATCAATCGGCGTATCGATGATCTTCCGGGTTTCATTTATCCGGATGAGACTAAGCGTCGTGTGGCTGCGATCGTGCAAAGTTGCTTGAATAAGTCGGAGATCATGAATTTAGATTTATCGATTCCGGGACATAACGCTCCGATCGTTTATTTTAAACTACGGTTGGTACCGGTACATGACCGGTATGTGATTATTTATATACGGAATGTATCGGAGCTCGTTGAGCAGGAGAAAGCGAATGAGGCGTTAAGCAGTAAGTTGTCCGAAAGCCGGATGATGATGGAGCTTGCTTTGCAGAATAGCAAGATTACGACTTATTCTTTTAATTTCAGCCGGTTTAAGTCTTGCGATAAAGTACATTGTAACCGTTGTTTCCAGTTTTATGGCACGACCAATAGTTTATTGAAACGTAATCAGTTCATCTGTCAGGCTTTGCCGCAACTTCGTCACCCGGACGATTCTGGCGACTTTTTCTATCTATTCAATACGATCCGTACGAATAAATTGGATGAATATAAAATAAACAGATAGCTAAAAAGTAAATCAGAGAAAAGCGTAGCGAACAGGCTGATAAAGCGTTCGTTACGCTATATTTTTCTCTTGGTGAGAAGCCAAAGAAAGCCATAATATAGCCATACAGCGCAAGAGTTCGGTTACCACATCATTACCAAGTGGTCGGGAAAGATTTTTCGTTAAGAGGCTATTTTTCTGCAATTTGCGTAATTCTGCGTAGCTGTCGGTAACTCACAGTAAACTAATTTTGTAACCCAAAAAATGTGAGTTATGAAGTACATTCAAGGTCTTATTCTATGTGAAGAAAGGCAGTGCAAAGCCCAACGGCAATCTGGCACTGATGTGCCGCCTTATGGTGGACGGAGAGATTAAGCAGTTCAGCTGCAAGATGGATGTTTCCCCACACTTGTGGGACGTGAAGAACAACCGTGCTTCGGGCAAGAGTATCGAAGCGCAGAGAATCAACCGTGCGGTTGACAAAATTCGGGTGGAGGTAAACCGTCGTTACCAAGAACTGATGAAGACGGATAGGTATGTTACAGCCGCCAAGTTGAAAGATGCCTATCTCGGTATCGGCGTCAAGCAGGAAACCCTGTTGAAGCTGTTCGAGCAGCACAATGCCGAGTTTGAGAAGAAAGTCGGGCACAGCAGGGCACAGGGAACATTCCGACGCTATCAAACGGTCTGCAACCATATTCGGGAGTTTCTGCCCCATACCTACAAGCGTGAGGACATTCCCTTAAAAGAACTTAATCTTACTTTCATCAACGACTTCGAGTATTTCCTCAGAACGGAAAAGAAATGCCGCACCAACACCGTGTGGGGCTACATGATTGTGTTGAAACACATCGTTTCCATTGCGAGAAACGACGGACGTTTGCCGTTCAACCCCTTTTGCGGGATATATCAACTCTCCCGAATGCGTGGACAGGGGCTACCTCACCCAAACGGAGATACAAACGCTCATGGATGCACCGATGAAGAACGCTGCCCATGAACTTGTACGGGACTTGTTCGTCTTTTCTGCTTTCACGGGTTTGGCGTATTCCGATGTGAAGAACCTCACCGCCGACCGCCTGCAAACATTCTTCGACGGCAATCTGTGGATAATCACCCGAAGAAAGAAAACCAACACCGCATCGAACATCCGTCTGTTGGACGTTCCCAAGCGTATCATAGAGAAATACAAGGGGCTGGCAAGGGACGGTCATGTTTTCCCTGTTCCGAACAACGGAAGTTGTAACAAGATACAGAAAGGGATAGGCAGACAATGCGGCTTCAAGATGCGTTTAACCTATCATGTTGCAAGGCACAAGGAGGAAATATCGTTTCTGAAAACGATAATCGCAAAGGCGGCGGCATGTTTTCCCTACCTGCGTGAAATGCTCCGTATCGAAAACCTTTGCCGCCTTGTCGGGTTCGATGAAAGACAGACCGCAACGCTCGTCAGTGGCAAGCCGTTGGAGTATGCGGGCGAACTCTATTCGGAGGAACACAAGCGGAAATTTACGACCGAAAAGGCTGGCTTCCAAGTGATGAAAGACACGACAGACAAAACGAAGTTAGTCCTTGTCATTGACCGAAAGCCCATTGTCGAGTGGTTCAAGGAGCAATTCGACAAGTTAAGGCAGAACATACGGCAGCCTATTCCACGACAAAATAGGCTCAAAATATAAATGCTATAGTATTAATTGTTAAATAGTCATTCAAAAACTCACTTCGCATTTGAAATTTTACTACTTTTGTATTATGAATGGAGGTTTTATGGACGTAAAGAAACACATAACAGCATTAGGTTTTATTCCTAAGAATGGAACAAGTGGTATATATCATAAGGTATATTCAGGCCACGACAACTATGTCATATCCATTGATTTCGATAAGGAACATATCGAATACGGTGATAAAATCATAGCAGAAAGTAAAACTACACAGAATTTTTCGCAGCCCGAAAATTTTGTGGTGCTTGAGTGTGTTGATAGATTACTTATACAAGGATATAAGCCTCAAAATATTATTCTTGAAAAGACTTGGCCATCTGGGCATGGAACATCGGGCAGATTGGATATTTGCGTTAATCGAGAGGATGGTGCACCATATATGCTTATTGAATGTAAAACCTATGGGAAAGAGTACAATAAAGAATCGGCAAGGATTCATAAAGACGGAGGCCAATTATTTACATATTTCCAATTGTCTGGTGGCAAAGCAGATGTAATAATGCTGTATGCTTCAGAATTGAAAGGCAATAAGTTTATCCATGCAAATGAGATTATCAAGATTGAAGATGATTATCGTAATGGTGATGTAAAGGATATTTATGAAAAATGGAATAAGCTCACCAAAGATAATGGTATTTTTGATTCTTGGGTACAGCCATACAATTTCCAAAGTAAAGCCCTAACAATGGAGCAGTTGAAAGAGATAAAAGCTGAGGATTCAAGTTTTATATTCAACCGCTTCCTTGAAATATTGCGTCATAATGTAGTTTCTGATAAGGGCAATGCTTTTAATAAGATATTTACACTTTTCTTGTGCAAGGTTTATGATGAAACAACTACGGGGGAGGGTGAAGAGTTAAAATTCCAATGGTTTGATGGACGAGATAATCATGTTGATTTTCAACTGCGCTTGACAGACCTTTATAGTAAAGGTATGAAAAGGTTTTTGGATAGAACTGTCAGCGACTTTAACAACGAGGATTTTGACAAGCGCTGTGCCAGCCTAAATGAAGATACAAAACAGTATCTTTTAAGGGAGGTAAACAAACTTCGTCTTGAAAAAAATAACGAGTTCGCAATCAAGGAAGTGTATGACAATGCTTCATTTGAAGAAAACGCAAAGGTTGTAAAAGAAGTTGTAGAGTTGATTCAGGGTTATAGAATCCGATATAATAAACGCCAACAATACCTATCCGATTTCTTTGAATTACTTCTTACTACTGGTCTTAAACAAGAAGCTGGACAGTACTTTACGCCTGTCCCCATTGCCCAGTTTATTATTAAGAGCCTTCCGCTGGATTCCATTATGGCAGAAAAACTATCTCGTAAAGATGGTGAGATTTTGCCATATATGATTGACTATGCAGCGGGTAGCGGTCACTTTATCACAGAGTTTATGCATGAGATACAAGACATCATAAATAATTGTGATACCTCTAAATATATTGAAGAGACAAAGAAGCACCTTATCAATTGGCAGAATTGCCATTTCGATTGGGCTACAGATTATGTATATGGCATAGAAAAGGATTATCGACTTGTGAAAGTTGGTAAGGTGGGTTGTTATTTGCACGGTGATGGTTTAGCCAATGTTATATTGAGCGATGGACTTGCTAATTTCTGCAACAACAAAGAGTATAAGGGTAAACTACGCAAGCAAGTGAATGATAGCCAAAAGGATAATCAGCAGTTTGATATTGTATTGAGTAATCCTCCATATTCTGTATCTTCATTCCGCCAAACAACTCGTGATTATTATACAGAGCAAGATTTTGAGTTGTATAATTCACTAACAGACAACAGTTCTGAAATAGAGTGCCTGTTTGTTGAGCGTACAAAACAATTGCTCAAAGAGGGTGGTATAGCAGGAGTTATCTTACCAAGTTCTATATTGAGCAATTCGGGCATCTACACTAAAGCTCGTGAGATTATATTACAATACTTTGATATTGTAGCTATTACGGAGTTGGGTAGCAATACATTTATGGCTACCAATACAAATACAGTTGTTTTGTTCTTGCGTCGTAGGGATAATTATTTTGCTGCCAATACAAAGAGTGCGGTTGAAACTTATTTCCGCACATTGAATGATGTTACTATTAACGGTATAGAAACGCCTGTTTCAAAATATGTTGCTCATGTTTGGGATGGACTTGATTATGTTGATTATGTTACATTGTTACAAAAATCTCCAAATGACAAAGTAAAGGCACACGAAATATATGCAGAGTATAAAAAGAAAATCTCTGCCAAAAGTGATGCAAAGTTATATGAAGCGGTATTAAGTATAGAAGTTGAAAAACTTTTGTACTTTATTCTGGCTTATCCTCAAAAGGTTGTTATCGTTAGGAGCGGAGAGAAAGATGTAGAAAAACGCTTTTTAGGCTATGAGTTCTCAAATCGTCGAGGTAATGAGGGTATTCATGCAATTCAAAAAGGCAAAAACATTGATGAGTGTACACAGCTCTTCGATATAAATAGCTGGGATAATCCTGATAAGGCAAGTACTTATGTATATCGAGCTTTCAAGGGTGACTGTGTTTCACCGATTGCAGAGAATATGCAATCACATATTAGTCGTATGTCTTTAGTAGATATGCTATCTTTTGAGAGAGATACTTTTGAAAAGTTCATTTCAACTACGGCAAAAAAAAAAGTAAAATTCAGCGATAAATGGGAACATGTGCGTATTCCGAACTCTATTGATAAAATCAATGGTTCAATGGCTAAAATTCCAGAATCTGAAATTTTGATTGCTGGTAAATATCCTGTTTATACTCAAGATATTCAGAATAATTCTGCTGGATTTTCAAATAACACTAATCCTATAACTGATGTGCCTGTGGTTTTATTTGGAGACCACTCTTGTGCAGTAAAGTTCATCGACCAGCCATTTTTTAGAGGTGCAGATGGTACGGTTTTATTGAAACCCAAGAAGAAATATAATCCTAAATACTACTTTTATGCTATTGAATATATTGTAAATAGATTTTTAGACAAGACTAAATATGAACGGCATAATAAGTATTTGCAAGAACTATATATTCCGAACCCTCCTACTGATATACAGCAACAAATTGTAGCAGAAATAGAGCAAGTGGCTAATGCCGCAGCCCTATTAACACAACAGATAAAACAGAAAGAAAATGAGATAGAAAATTTGTTATCTTCTATCCAATATGGGGATGATAGCCTAAAAACTATTGCCCCTTTTGCTACTAAATCTATTAAGTACTTTGAAATAGAATCTGAAACATATATCACAACCGACAATATGCTTCAGAACAAATTAGGAATTGTGCCATTTGAAGGAGAAGCGAATATTTCATCAATTACGGAGTATAAGAAAGATGATATACTGATTTCTAATATTCGCCCATATCTAAAGAAAATTTGGTTTGCGGATAAAGACGGAGGGTGTTCGAAAGATGTTCTTGTATTAAGGTCAGCCGATACAAATAAATATCTTCCAAAGTATATTTTCTATATGCTTCGTAGAGATGTATTCTTTGACTATGTAATGGAAGGTAAAAAGGGTATCAAGATGCCACGAGGTAATAAGGAAGATATTTTGAAATATAGAATTCCGATACCGTCGTCTATTGATGAACAAATGCGCATAGTGTCTCAGATTGAAGCATTAGAATCAGAGATTACAAAAGCTCGCAATTTGATAGAAAATACTGCGAGTGAGAAACAAACTATACTTGATAAATATTTATAAAGATGAATGATAATAAAAATGACAAAGATGTTCCTTTAGAGGATATGTACAAAAAAATGATGTGTACATTAACCCCTACAAATCCCGACTTTTCCAAATGGGAAAAAATTGGGGATGTATATAAGCAGTATTCTATTTACGATACATCTAAATATGAAACTATATTGTCCTCAAGTACCATAATTAATAAGTAAAGATTATATGCCAAGTTGGAGTGAAATAATAACAGATGTAAACTTGTATTCTAATGCAGGAACAGAATTAGATAAAAAACGTGAAATGTATTTGACTCAGATACATTCTATTACAGGACGAAATGTGATAGCATATTATTCTGGTTGGCTGAAAACGCCAGATGCTCCGCATGTGTCAATTGATGAGCAAGACAAAAATGCTTTTATGACAACAGTATATAAGTTGGATAAAGCAAAAGGACTTGATTTAATTCTTCATACACCAGGTGGGGATATTGCTGCGACAGAAAGCATTGTTACATATTTAAAAAGTCTTTTTAACGGAGATGTGAGAGCTTTTATTCCTCAAATTTCTATGTCGGCTGGGACTATGATTGCTATGTCTTGCAAAGAGATTATAATGGGGGAGCAATCTTCGTTAGGTCCAATAGACCCTCAAATGGGTGGAATAGCGTGTCAAGCTGTTATAGATGAGTTTAAACGAGCTGTTAGTGAAGTTTCTGCTAATCAAGCTTCGTTAGGATTATGGCAAACTATTATTTCCAAATATCATCCTACATTTTTAACAGCGTGTGAAAATGCAGTTGCATGGTCTGCTCAATTGGCAGAGCAATGGCTGAAAGAAGTTAATCCCCAGATAGATTTTGATAAAATCAAAAATGTATTTTTGAATCATAACAAGAGCTATTCACACAGCAGACATTTATCTAAACAAGATTGTAAAAATGCAGGGTTGAATATTGTAGACTTAGAAACAAACCCTGATTTACAGGATGCAATTCTTAGTTTGCACCATTGCTATATGATTCTATTTGATAAATTTCTTATTTCGAAGGTGGTCGAAAATAATATAGGTGGCAGATATATGCAGAATTATAATGCAAAATAGCAGCAAGAAAGAGTTGAAGAATATCCCAGTTATTTTTATCATAGCTGGGATATTTTCCGAAATAAATCGGGCATAAACATAGATAATTTACAAAAATAATGTATTTTTGCATTCAAGTGAGTTATTTGACAGCATAGCACCGCAAATCGCTGAAATTCGCACGGCTGCTAACTCGTTACCACTACTTCTCAAATAATTCGCTAAAGGTTTATTCCTCAATCGATTAAGTCAAACCGATGAAAATCTAAAATAGATTTTCGTCTAAAGAACGATGATAACACCTATCGGATCTATGAGGTGATCGGTAAGACGCATGAGAAGGATGAGAATGGTTTTCCGAATTTGATTGTTGGCTGTATGATCGATGATCAAGAACGATTGGAGTTTGAGGAAGACTTGATCCGTGCCAAGGAAAAAGCGGAGGAGGCGGATATGCTTAAGTCAACTTTCTTAGCGAATATGACCCATGAGATCCGTACACCATTGAACGCTATTGTCGGCTTCTCTGATTTGTTAGGAGTGGAGGAGGATTTGGAATTGCGTCAAAATTATATTAGCTTGATCAAGATGAACAATGATTTACTTTTAAGTATAGTAAATGATGTTTTGGATATTTCCAGAATCGAGTCTGATATGATGACGTTTACTTATATGGATGTTTATTTACCCTCCTTTATGAAAGATATATATAACTCCATACAATTACGTAAGCCGGAAGGGGTGGAAATAACCTTGGATGCATGTTCCGATATCATATTTAATATAGATCGGAATCGATTATGGCAAATTTGCATGAATTTATTGACGAATGCGGTTAAGCATACCAAGAAAGGTAGTATCTGGTTTGGATATACGCTTGAGGCTGAGGGGAAAATGGTTAAGTTTTATGTCTCGGATACAGGCTGTGGCATTCCCAAGGATGAATTGGATAATATCTTTGCTCGGTTCGTGCAATTAAGCGATTTTGAGCAAGGAGTCGGATTGGGATTAGCAATTTGTAAAGGTCTGGTATTAAAAATGGGCGGTAATATTTCTGTGATGTCCAAAGAAGGATTTGGTTCTACATTTATTTTCACTTTACCTATGAAAAGACCCAATAGTTGGAAAAACTAGTGAACAAAACTCTTTGAAATTCGGTTGTCTACATAAGAGATGATTTAGGTTGTAGTCAATTTCCATAATAAGCATTAACTTATATATGCTTTTGGTTTATGTTTTGCCATAAGAAATTCTGGACTTATGGCCTAATCTTTTTGTATCATACCTGTAATCAAAGATTTTATATGACGAAAATAGAAATAAAGAATTTATCTATTCTTTTCGGCCCGGAGAAAATGCGTGCGAAAAGAATGCTAGTAGCGGGAAAAAGTAAACAAAACATTTTGAAAGAAACGGGTTGCACGGTAGCTGTACGTAATGCGAACCTAAAGATTGAGGAAGGGGAGTTATTTGTGATAATGGGACTTTCCGGAAGTGGAAAATCTACGCTGTTACGTTGTATTAACCGATTGAACGAACCCTCTTTGGGAGAAGTCTTTATCAACGGAAAAAACATAACGACTTCCTCGGATAAAGAATTATTGGATATACGGCGTAAGGAAATGGCTATGGTTTTCCAGCATTTTGGATTGCTGCCCCATCGCACGGTATTGAGTAATATCGCTTTTGGCTTGGAGTTACAAGGGGTTCCTAAAAAAGAAAGAGACCAGAAAGCTGTGGAAAGTGTAGCCCTAGTAGGGTTAAAAGGATACGAGAACCAGAAGGTTAGCGAGTTGTCTGGAGGTATGCAGCAACGTGTCGGATTGGCCCGTGCGATCGCGAATGATCCCGAGGTGCTTTTGATGGATGAGGCTTTTTCTGCCTTAGATCCATTGATCCGTGTACAGATGCAGGATGAGCTATTGAAACTACAAGAGAAGATGCAAAAAACGATCATCTTTATTACGCATGATCTTGACGAGGCGATTAAGTTGGGGGATCGTATCGCCATTATGAAAGACGGGGAGGTCGTGCAAGTAGGTACCCCTGAGGAGATCTTGACAGATCCGGCCAATCATTATGTCTCTAGATTTACGGAAAATGTAGATCGTGGACGTATCGTTACGGCCTCATCGATTATGATAACCCAGCCGGTTGTCGTTCGTATCCGTAAAGATGGCCCGGAGACCGTGTTGAGGAAAATGAAAGAGAAAAACTTATATGTATTGCCGGTCGTGGATGGGAATAGGCAATTTCTGGGCGAGGTTCGTTTGAAAGATGTCTTGGCTCTTCGGAAAGCGGGGAATCATGATCTCTCATCGATTGTGATGAAAGAGGTGCCTTCGGTTCTGGAAAACACGACGGTTGAGGATATGCTTCCTTTGTTACCGGAGATCCGGCAGGCCTTACCGGTCGTTAATGAGGCCAACCAATTGGCAGGCTTGGTTTCTACTTCATCGATTATAATCGAGATGACGGGGAAGGATAAAGAGGAAATAGATCAAATTGTTCAAAACGCGATAGAATTATGATAAATATAGGAAAATATATAGAGATTGCCATTAATTGGCTGACTGAGCATTTCGCTCGTTTTTTTGATGTGATAAATGATGGGGTCGGAGGATTTATCGATACTTTTCAAGATGGGCTGACTTGGATTCCGTTTTATGTGATGATTTTGGGCTTGGCATTGTTGGCTTGGTCCAAGGCAGGAAAAGGAGTCGGCGTGTTCACGGCATTGGGTCTATTGTTAATTTACGGAATGGGTTTCTGGGTGGAAACGATGCAGACTTTGGCCTTGGTACTGTCTTCTACCATTATCGCCTTGATGATCGGAGTTCCGTTAGGAATTTGGACCGCACGTAGTGACCGGGCGGATAAGATCATCCATCCGGTCTTGGATTTGATGCAAACGATGCCCGCTTTCGTCTACTTGATACCAGCCGTTTTGTTTTTTGGTTTAGGTCCGGTACCCGGCGCCTTTGCAACGGTGATTTTTGCCATGCCTCCGGTTGTGCGGTTGACCGATCTGGGAATCCGTCAAGTCCCGGCCGATATTGTGGAGGCTACCCGCTCATTTGGCGCTACTTCCACTCAGTTGCTCTATAAGGTGCAATTGCCATTGGCTTTGCCAACGATCATGACGGGAGTGAATCAAACGATCATGCTTTCACTTTCTATGGTAGTGATAGCGGCCATGATCTCGGCAGGAGGATTGGGTGAGATTGTCTTGCGAGGAATTACGCAAATGAAAATAGGTTTAGGTTTCGAAGGAGGTATAGCGGTCGTTATCTTGGCTATTATCTTGGATCGTATTACGCAGGGCTGGGCGAAAGGTAAAGTGAATAAACAAAAGAAATAAGAAACATAGAAAAGAAAGAAATAGATATATGAGACGATTTACGATTATTATTGGATGCTGTATGCTTTTAGTGACCTTACAATTTATTTTCAGTTGTGTGGATAGCAAGGATCGAAAAAAAATATCGATAGCGTACGCTAATTGGGCGGAGGGCATCGCTATGACCAACTTAGCCAAAGTGATATTAGAGGATCAAGGATATCGGGTAACATTAAAAAATGCGGATATCGCCCCGATCTTTACTTCTGTCGCTTCGGGAAAAGCGGATGTGTTCATGGATGCATGGTTACCAGTGACCCATGCGGATTATATGGAACAATACGGTGACCGGCTTGAGACACTCGGAACGGTTTATGAGCATGCGAAATTGGGCTTGGTAGTTCCGGAGTACGTTACCATTCGTTCCATCGAGGATTTGAATGCCTATAAAGATCAATTTAAAGGTGAGATTATAGGGATCGATGCCGGCGCCGGTTTGATGAACTCAGCGGATAAGGCGGTTCAAGATTATTCTTTGGATTTTGATTTGAAATCTTCCAGTGGGGCTACGATGGTCGCTTTCTTGAAGAAATCGATTGATGCGAACGAATGGATCGTGGTTACCGGATGGACCCCTCATTGGATGTTCTCACGTTATCCGTTAAAATTCTTGGAAGACCCGAAAGAGGAATTTGGAGACTCGGAGCATATCGAGGTTATCGCTACGAATGGATTCTCTGAGAAAGATCCATATGCAGCCTCTTTTTTCAAGAACTTTAAGTTAACCGATGAACAACTGAGCGAATTGATGTATTATATGGAAGACGGGACACGTACGGAATCGCGATCAGCCCGTGCTTGGCTTGAAAAACATCCCGAGATAATCAAATTATTCTTACCTTCGCAGGAGAATCAATTGAATGGGAGCCATGAGACAAATTAAGGGAGTCATATGTATTTTAATAAGTATCGTTATGTGTTGGTCTGCTTCAGCCGCAAACAATAAACGTTATGTGAATATCGTATTTATCGGGAATAGTATCACGTTTGGCGCCGGGTTACCGAAGCCTGTCCATGATGCGCCTCCTGTAAAGGCTGCGTTGTTTTTAAGCAAGTGCCCGGAAGTGGCTTCAGTCAAGTATTCCAATAGAGGACAGAGCGGATGCACTACCGTTGATTATTTGCCGGATACGAATACGCTTTTCCCGTGGGCCGTACGTGCTGCCGATAAATTTAAGGATGAGACTTGGGCGGATTTGGTATTCTCTATTATGCTGGGGACGAACGATAGCGCGATAGAAGGCACGAACGGCTGCCCGGTAGCGCCCGAGCGGTATTATGAGAATATGAAGACAATTATCAATCGCTTATTAGCTTTATACCCGAATTGCCGTATTGTGGTGCATCGTCCTTTATGGTATAGCCCGAATACGTATAATGGGGCTAAATATTTGGAAGAAGGCTTACGAAGGCTCCAAGATTATTATCCGCAAATACAACGATTAGTCGATTATTATGCGTCTCATTTTCCCGGACAAGTCTTTCTGGGAGATACGAAGGGATTTGATTACTTTAAGGAAAACCATTTGACAGATTTCCAAGCGGAGAAGGGTAACGCCGGAGTGTTCTATCTTCATCCGAATGAGAAGGGAGCGGTCCGGTTAGGTGAATTGTGGAGTGAGGCGATTCGTCAGGCTTTAGGGCTTTGACCTCTATAAAAAAGCCATGCCATCCCAAGAAGACGACATGGCTTTTTAGGCCCATTTATAGGCATGACAAGCAGGTGTTCGTTTATCTTTTTCCTAATCGATGATCCATTAATACGGCATGATGTTCTCCGTATAATTTAAGTTTCTCGACAATATTTTTCGCTGTAGCCTCTTCCTCTACCTGTTCCCGGACGAAACCCCATAGGAAATCTTGTGTCGCCTTGTCTTTCTCTTCGGAAGCGATATCGACAATCTTGTCGATTGATCCGGATACATGCACCTCATGCTCGTAGATATGCTGGAAAATCTCCAACGGCTCTCCCCATGCTGTGGGAACGGAATTAATTACTCCGATCGTCACTTGTCCGCCACGCTTGATGGAGTAATCGATCATTTTATAGGCATGTTCAAGTTCCTCTTGCGATTGTTTTAACGTCCAATGCGCAAAACCATCCAGCCCTATCTGAGTGAAATGTACCGACATGGATAAATATAGGTTGGATGACCACATCTCCATGTTGATTTGCTCGTTTAGAGCATCTGATAATTTTCTGCTTAAAATCATAATGGCTTATTCTATTTTATGTTGTTTATAAATAGAACAAGCCATTATCGGTTTTGTTGAGTTTTTACGAAGGAAAGTGTATCGAGGTTATTTGATCTCGATTACTTTCTCGGCCATTTTAGCCTCTTCCTCAGTTCTTTTCGGTATGCTGATACTCAAGACGCCGTTCTCAACCTTCGCCTCAATCTTGTCTTTCTCTACATTGTCAGGCAAAACCATGGTTTGTTGGAACTTGCTATAAGAGAATTCGCGTCTCAGATAGCGTCCGTCTTTCTTATCCTCATTCTTTTCTTCTTTTTTCTCCATAGATACGACCAAGTTGTTGTTCTCATCGATCTTGATGTTGAAATCGTTCTTCGTCATACCGGGAGCGGCTACCTCAACTCGATAATCCTTATCGGATTCTATCACGTTGATGGCTGGAGCTGTAGAGTTTGCTTTTATCATCCAGTCGTTGTCAAATAAATCATTGAATACATACGGTAACCAATTTTGACTTCTTCTCATCGGTGTCATAATACAGTCCTCCAATTATTAGTTAAACATTCTATTTACTATTCTTATTTCTGAACTCGTCCTTTTTAATCTCGAATTCGCTATAGATACTTCAAATGGTATGCCAATCAGATAATGTGTGTGTTAACTCGGATGAAAGAGATTGAATAAGGTTTAACCCACGCATGGGGAACTTATGTTTCGGGGGATGCGGGTGCAGGGAATAATATCTTTTAGAAACTGGAATAAGATACAATGAAACGGGAATCTGTAATATTGGCATAATATACGTTATTTTGGCACGATAGAATGACGGACTGGATAATAACTTTTATCTTTAGACGTTTTTAATAGTAAATCGGTTCGTATATGAGAAAAAAGATAGAGCTGTTTGGACTGCGAATGAAAGCTGCGGTACAGAGCCATCCGGTAGAGGTGTCGCTTTCGGTTTTGGCCTGTGCGATGGGATGTTATGATTATGAAAGCGAGGGTAGTTTTTTCGACATGGTACTACAGTATATGCCAGTTGTTTTCTTGTTTGTTTATACCTTGAACAGGTGTTGCGCGAGGATGAGGAGACGTTTGTTGTATTATTTCTCGGCGTTGTTATGGATTCCTTTTTTAATGATGCCGGTAGAGCGATCTTTCTCTTCTACGCATCTGGTTTCGTTGATCATTGTGATACTCGTTTATTTGGGAAGTGGATGGATGAAAGATAACAAGCGCTTTGTGGAAAATACGCTTTTCTTTGTCCGGTCGCTTTTATATGCGGGCGGGCTTTCGGTGGTTATTTATCTGTTGTCCGGATCGATCTATAAGTCAATCCAATATATTTTCGAGATCTGGCAAGATGAGGCAGAAAGAATAATCGCTTATACGGCTTTTATCGTTTTTAGCATCATTTTCCCACTATTGTTCTTGATGTTTAATGAACGAAGGGAGCGATCTTGGCTTCCTTCCAAGAGCAAGCTATTTGATGTTTTGCTAAACTATGTGCTTTCTCCGGCATTGCTTATTTATGCGGTGATCTTGTATCTGTATTTTATTAAGATCGCTGTCCTGTGGTCATTGCCTAAGGGAGCGGTTGCTTCTATAGTGGTAAGTTTTACTGCCGCTGCGTTTATATTAAAAGGATGTCAGGTATTTCTTACCCGGAGGTATTACGATTGGTTTTATGATCATGCCAGCCTTGCCGTGTTTCCGGCGTTGGTGATGTTTTGGATAGGCACGCTTTATCGGATTCGTGAGTATGGGTTTACCGAACCAAGGGTTTATTTAGTTGTCGTGGGGTTGATATTGACCGGGGCTGCCGTTTTATTTTCCGTCAAACGTTGGGCATCTTATTTATACGTAGCCTGTTGGGCGATCCTTTTGCTGGCGAGCGTAACTTATATCCCGGGGATGACGGCCAAAAATATTGAACATATCTCCCAAATGTCTCGAAAAGATGATCCGATGAAGAAGTCTTGGGAGGTGGAGTATATTCATATTTCCTCGGATAAGCCGGTTGATATCCGAGGATATAATACAATGGCGAGTTTACGGAGTTATAAAATGAGCGATGCTGCTCGGTTAGTGGCGGAGAATGATACGATCGCGGTTTACGATGAAGAGGATGTCTTGGTCTATCAAAAATCCTATGATGGTTTTTTGGACGGGCAATTGCGGAAAGTCGGGCTTTCGCAGCTGGCTCCTATCCCAGAGTCCGTCTATCCCGATCTTCTCCGGATCGATATGGATTCATCCGCCATTATTTTGGAGGCGATAGACTTGCGGAGAGATTCCGCCAATCATATTAACTATATCATAGGATCATGTTATCTAAAACAGTAAAATTGTATGTCTAGAAGTAAGGAATTGATTTTATTGGCCCAACGTATCTGGGCCTTGTCTCAGACGGGGTTGGTTTATTCATTAAGCGAGTACGATACGGAACGTTATGAAGAGTTGAGCCGCCTAAGTGATGAAATAACGGCTCTGGCTACCGGATTGAAGCCCGATGATGTGGCGAGTGGTTACCGTCCGGCCCAAGAATACGTAACCCCGAAAGTCGATATCCGTGCGGTTGTCTTTAACGAGAAAGACGAGATTTTGCTGGTCCGTGAGAAAATGGACGGATGTTGGTCGTTGCCCGGTGGATGGAGCGATGTGGGGTATTCCCCGAAAGAGGTAGCGGCGAAAGAGGTGAAAGAGGAGACGGGCTTGGATGTGCTTCCGGTCCGCTTGCTGGCCGTGATGGATATGAGCAAGCATCCGCATCCCGCTATACCTTATTATGTATATAAGTTTTTTATCCTTTGCGAGTTAAAGGGCGGATCGTTTACCGAGACTTTCGATATTTTGGGGAAAGGCTTCTTTCGATTGGAGGAGTTGCCCCCGTTGTCCTTGGAGCGTGTGCTGCCGGAGCAGATCCAACGGATGTATGCCTATTATAAGCATCCGGGCGAAGATGTTTATCTGGATTAAGGATACTTTTGTACCTTCGCGACTTCATTTTAAAAACAATGTTATGAAAAGATATTGTCAGACCTTGGATCTGAAAGAGGATGAGCAGTTGATAAAAGAGTATTGCTATTGGCATTCGCCGGAACATATCTGGCCGGAGATACCGGAAGGAATCCGTGCGGTAGGGATCTTGAATATGGAGATTTACCGTTTGGGAACCCGGTTGTTCATGATCGTGGAGACGCCGGATGATTTTGATTGGGATGCGGCGTTCGCCCGTTTGGCGACGATGGATAAGCAAGCGGAATGGGAGGACTTCGTGGCGAAGTATCAGAAAGCCGCTCAGGGAAGCTCCTCGTCGGAGAAATGGCAGTTAATGGAATGTATGTTTAAATTGCCGGGTGCGAGTAAATAGACGGAAGGATGGAAAAACAAAAGAAACAGTCGCTGGTGGCCGCCCCGGGAGGGAAATCTTATTTGGTCCCGTTTATCTTGATCACGAGTTTGTTCTTGCTTTGGGGATTCGCCCACGGACTCTTGGATGTGCTGAACAAGCATTTTCAAGGAGTCTTCACGATGACCAAGGCAGAGAGCGGTTTGGTGCAATTCTCTACGTATATCGCTTATTTCTTGATGGCGTTGCCGGCGGGAGCGTTCATGAAACGTTACGGATATAGGAAAGGGATTATCATGGGTTTGCTATTGTTCGCTATCGGAGCTTTCGGGTTTATCCCGGCGGCTTTTTTGCATTCGGCTACGCCTTTCCTGATCGCCTTGTTTGTGATCGCTTGCGGGCTTTGTATCTTGGAGACGGCGGCGAATCCTTATTCTACGATATTGGGGCCGTCCGCTTCCGCCGCCCAACGGCTGAACTTATCCCAGTCTTTTAATGGATTAGGTTGGATATTGGGGCCTTTGGTAGGTGGTTTGTTGATATTCGGGGCACCGGAGGGAGATTCGATGGCGTTGACTAAACCTTATATCTTGGTAGGTGGTATCGTCTTGTTCGTAGCGTTGCTTTTCTTTTTCACGAAGTTGCCGGAAATTAAGCCGGAAGAAGAGAAGGAGGTGACCGCTATTGTCGAGGAGAAACCCGCTGCCTCCATATGGAAACGTAGGCAGTTTGTACGTTCCGTGGTCGCCCAATTCTGTTATTGCGCCGCGCAGACGGGAATCTTCGGGTTCTTTATTAATTACGTGACGGAGATGGACCCGGGTATCAGTAATTTGCGAGCGTCTCGTATTTTGGCATTCGGTGGAATGGCTTTGTTTATGATCGGGCGTTTGAGCGGTAGTTTTACGATGAAGTGGTTGGCTCCGGGCCGCTTGCTGACTTGGTATTCTTTGTTGAGTGCCGTTTGTATGGCTTTGGTGGTGGCTTCCGTAGGTACGCTTTCACTATACGCTCTTTATTTATCCTTTTTCTTCATGTCCATCATGTTCCCTACGATTTTTGCGTTGGGGCTGGAAGGTATGGGCGTTTATACCAAGAAAGCCTCTTCTTATATCGTGATGGGAGTTGCCGGCGGCGCTTTCAGTCCGATGCTGATGGGATATATTGGCGAGGAGAATATGGCGCTGGGCTTCATCGTCCCGTTGATCGCTTTCTTGTATATCTTGTATTTCGCTATCAAATGCAAGCGGTAAATTTGGAATGCTGTTTTTTACTTATGGAATCCGGATAATAAACCAGTATGGCTTGTGTATGAAGGCTTGGGTTTCATGGGATAAATGTTACGCTCAAGCAATATCTGCTTATCTATATCGTTTTCATTTTAAATAAAATAAAAGAGAGTGGATATGAATAAAGGTTTGTTTTTGTGTGGGCTATTTATAGCTCTATTTCTGGCTGGTTGTGGGGATGATGAGGTTAAAATCGCTAATCAGATGACTTTATACTCAAGGCCGGATACGATTCATCTGGGGGGTGACTTAGGGATGGATTCCATATTGGTGAAGGGCTTCACGGCTTGTGAGGCGTATGACGCGAAATGGGGAACATTGCCCGGGGATGTTGCGCGAGAGTTTGATATGAATGCTTCTTATCTCTATTTCTCGTATGAGGCAAGGGTGGTTTTATTGGAAGATAGCATTTATGATATAGGTATAGGACACTTTTTGGATGAGAAAGCGGGATTCTCGGAGGATTTGAGTTCGCATGGCTTCGTTATCAGTACGTTTGGCGTGCAAAAGGATAAGAAGCAAGTGCTGGCGTGTACTTATTTAATATATGTAGAGAAGAATTCGGATGGAGAGAAGATCGATCGCTGGCTTCCTGTGCGGCCGGAGGAGTTGCAATGGCGTTATCTCCGAATAGAAGACTTTGATCAATTAAAAAATATAGAATGATATGAGACATTTAATTGTTATATATCTGACTTTTATGATGGGCCTTAATGTGGCTTGCTCACGGGTGGTGGATCTCGGTAAGGATGATTTGCATTCTGAACCGACGATAGAGATCGTAAGTGGTGATACCTTGGATATTGTAGGGTTCACTCTTGCGCATGAGCTGGCTACTAGTGAAGGACGTTTGCCTTATAACGTAGGGGATGAGTTTGGTTATACGGGTTCTTACACCTATAAGTCCTATGTGGTAAGGACGGAATATACGTATCAGGATGATGGAAATAGTATTTGGGTTTGGGAGGATACATTGAGCTCAATAATAGGTTTTTATCCTTATCTTAGGTCTGAGGTATATGATCTTGCGGATATTCAGTTCCATGTCCGGTCGTGCGCTCAAAGTGGATCGGTCTCTGTCGGAGAAAGGACGGATATTTATGATACGGCTCTACTCCATATCATTCGTTCTGTAAATGGAGAGGATATGGATGTATGGATTCCTTGTAAACCATCGGAATTGAGGTATCGATGTGTTGTCTATCATTTAGAAGAGTGAACGGAATGTTTTTAGCCAAGCTCCGGCAGTAGATAATACCCGGAGCTTGACAATATCATTATCACTGCAACATCTGCATCAACTTATCCAACTTCGGAGCCATGATGATCTCCGTACGGCGGTTCTTGCTACGTCCATCGGCGGTCTCGTTATCAGCGACCGGCATAAACTCCCCACGACCACAAGGTTGTATCTGTAGCGGATTCACCCCGTAATCCTTGGTAAGGATACGCACTACGGAGGTCGCACGGATCACGCTTAGATCCCAATTATCCTTGAATTGGGCGGTATTGATCGGCTTGCTGTCCGTATGGCCCTCTATATAAACGTCTATATCGTTTTGCTTATTCAACACCTCGGCCAACTTAGCCAACGCTTCCTTGCCTCGTTTATCGACCTTTGCGCTACCCGATTGGAACAGAAGCTTATCCGACATGGCTACATATACTTTACCATTCTTCTCGGTTACGGTCAGCTCATCACTGTTGAAACCCAGCAAAGCGTCTTTCACGCTACTCAACAAATTCTGTACCTTTGCGTTCTGTGCGTTCATCATATCCTGTAGCTCGTTGATGGTACGCTCACGCTCGTCCAGCTCACTCATCTTTTGCTGTAACAAGGCATTCAGCTTGTCCTGCTCACCCATATTGGTATTCAACATGGTCTGGTAATTACGGATATCACGCCCCATTGTGGTCGTATCCCTTATCAAGGCGGCGATCCGGTTGTTGAGCGCGTCGTTATCGTCCTTGCATTTAATCAATTCCTCCTTCAAGGCGTCGCCACGTCCGATCGCCTCCAACCGGCCGTTCTCGGCAAGGAGGTATTTCTTTTTACTCACGCACGAAGAACATAAAAGGAGTGCGGAGACCGAGATAAATAACAATCTTTTCATTTTACGCATAAAATTTCGTGCAATGTAATATTTATTACAATTTCCTACACGCAAGTTTAGGATATTTGTGTCTCGTAAACCAATATTAAAGAATCAGCGGTATGAAAATAAGAGAAATAATACAAACGCTGTTCCCGACAAGAACTTGGAAACTAGCCGCTATCATAGCCGGAGGTGTCCTTTGCGGGCTAGGGTCTTATACCTTATATGCTTCCCGGGCGTGGACTTATTTGTCCGACGACCCGGCTACTTGCGTGAATTGCCACATTATGGGCCCTTATTATGCTACATGGAATCATAGCTCGCACAGCCGTAACGCCACTTGCAACGACTGCCATGTGCCGCACGAGAACGCCGTGAAGAAGTGGTTCTTCAAGGGTATGGACGGAATGCGCCACGCCTCGGTATTCATGATGCGAGGGGAACCGCAAGTGATACAGGCGATCGACGAGAGCGCGGAGGTAATCATGAATAACTGTATCCGTTGCCATACGCAGTTGAATACGGAATTCGTGGATACTGGAAGGATCGATCATGAGATGGCAATGGCGGGAGAAGGGAAAGCTTGCTGGGATTGCCATCGCGAGGTGCCGCACGGAGGTACGAACAGCCTGTCTTCTACACCGAATGCGTTGGTGCCTTATCCGAAGTCCGTATCGCCGGACTGGTTAAAAGATATGCTAAGTAAATAATAATAAATCAGTATAGTTATGGAAAAGAAATTAAAATCATGGCAAGGTTGGTTGCTGTTTGGAGGAACCATGGTCGTTGTTTTTGTTTTGGGTATGATCGCTGCTTCCGTGAACGAGAGACATGCGGAGGTCACTAGCGTAATGAATAATAAGAAGACGGAGATCACAGGAATCGAGGCTCGCAATGATAAGTTCGAATCGAATTATCCACGTGAGTACCAGACTTGGGAGGCTACGGCGGATACGAGTTTCAAGAGTTTATACAATGGAAATCAGGCGGTCGATGTTCTGGAGGCTCGTCCGGAAATGGTGATCCTTTGGGCTGGTTACGCTTTCTCTAAGGATTATTCTACCCCGAGAGGGCATATGCATGCGATCGAGGATATGCGTAACACGTTGCGTGTAGGCGCTCCGATGACAGAGAACGAGGGGCCGCAACCGGCTACTTGCTGGACTTGCAAAAGCCCGGATGTTCCCCGTATGATGCAAGCGATGGGCGTGGATAATTTCTATAAGGGCAAATGGGCTTCTCTGGGTAAAGAGATCGTGAATCCGATCGGTTGCGCCGATTGCCATGAGCCGGAGAATATGAACCTGCATATCAGTCGCCCGGCTTTGATCGAGGCTTTCCAGCGTCAAGGCAAGGACATCACGAAAGCGACTCAACAAGAGATGCGTTCCTTGGTTTGCGCGCAATGCCACGTGGAATATTATTTCAAGGGCGATGGTAAATACTTGACTTTCCCTTGGGATAAAGGTTCTACGGTTGAGGATATGGAGGCTTATTACGATGAGGCCGGTTTCGCCGATTATACGCATAAGCTAAGCCGTGCTCCGATTTTAAAGGCACAGCATCCGGATTATGAGATCTCCCAGATGGGTATCCATGCGCAGCGGGGTGTATCTTGCGCCGATTGCCATATGCCGTATAAGAGCGAGGGGGGCGTGAAATATAGTGACCACCATATCCAAAGCCCGTTGGCTATGATCGACCGTACGTGTCAGGTTTGCCACCGTGAGAGCGAGGAGACTTTACGCAATAATGTGTACGAGCGTCAGAATAAGGCGAACGAGATGCGTAACCGTTTGGAGACCGAGTTGGCGAAAGCGCATGTAGAGGCGAAGTTCGCGTGGGATAAGGGAGCTACCGAGGATCAGATGAAAGATGTATTGAAATTGATCCGTCAGGCACAATGGCGTTGGGATTTCGGCGTGGCTTCTCATGGTGGCGCGTTCCACGCTCCGCAAGAGATTCAAAGGATATTAGGCAATGGATTGGATAAGGCGATGCAGGCTCGTCTGGCTACCGCGAAAGTGTTAGCGAAATTAGGTTATACGGATGATGTTCCGATGCCGGACTTCTCTACGAAAGAAAAGGCTCAGCAATATATCGGTTTGGATATGGCCGCTGAACGTACCGCCAAGGAAAAATTCCTAAATACAATCGTTCCTCAATGGGTGAAAGAGGCGCAAGAAAATAATCGTTTAGCGAAGAACATTTGATTATGTGGAAACAACCTTGGGGATATGCTGAAGGCTGGGTCATCTGTGCCGGTTTACTGATTACGGGATTTGGCTTGCAACTGATCACCGGCCCGGTTCAGGCAGGGTTGTTCCAATATCCGGTGAATGTGGCCGGAGGATTGATTTTTCTGTTGGTTCTATGTATAGGGTTTGTTGTTGGCCGGAAAATCACGGTTGTCCAGTGGTTTTCCGGGTTAACGGCGAGCATTACCTCTTTATCGGCTCTTTTGTCAGTTGTGTTGGTTATGGGATTTGTGGGTCCGGGTATCGAGCGGATTACGATGTCGTGGCCTTTTATCCTGCTGTTTCTCTATTTCTTGTTTGTCTTGGGCTTTGTCACATTGAAGCGTATCGTATCGTTTCGCTGGAGGGATGTTCCGTTTATGCTGAACCATGTCGGTTTATTTATCACGCTGCTGGCGGCGATCTTGGGAAACGGGGATTTACGCCGTTTACGGATGACGGTTCCGCTGGAGAATCCTGAGTGGAGGGCTTCGGACGAGAAGAACGAGATGATAGAACTACCGCTTGCCATCGAGCTTCGTTCGTTTACGATTGATGAATATCCTCCTAAGTTAATGCTAATCGACAATACGACCGGAAAAGCGCTTCCTGAAAAGCAACCCGAGAACATATTGGTGGAGGAAATTCCCTTAGCCGGAAACCTGCAAGGCTGGAAGGTTGAGGTTACCCGTTCACTACGGATGGCGGCTTGCGTGATGGGGCAGGATACGATAAACTTCGTGGAATTTCACTCCGAGGGGGCGACCACCGCTTTATACGTAAAAGCACGTAACGAACTTACCGGACGGCAGAAGGAAGGCTGGGTGAGTTGTGGCAGCTATATCTTTCCATACATATCGCTCCAACTGGATGATGCGGTCAGTATGGTGATGCCGGAACGGGAACCGAGACGCTTTGCCTCGGACGTAATGGTCTATACGAAAGATAAACAGACCAAGGAGGCGTGTATCGAGGTGAATAAGCCACTCTCTATTGCCGGATGGAAAATCTACCAATTGAGTTACGACGAGACGAAAGGTAAATGGAGCCGGATGAGTGTATTTGAGTTGGTAAGAGATCCATGGTTGCCGATCGTTTATACAGGGATCTTAATGATGATAGCCGGGGCGATCGGATTATTCCTATCCGCTCCTGTAAAAAAAGAATAGTATGGATTGGAGTTACTTTATTTATTTCGCCGCTCCGGCGTTATTTTGCTGGATAGGTGGGGCATGGTTGGCTTATCGTCCTTCTTTTTCCAAGGGGGCTGTCGCTTGGACCGTGTTTGGCTTGGCTATATTCTCCGCTTTTATCATAGGGATGTGGATCTCGTTGGAGAGGCCGCCCTTGCGCACGATGGGCGAGACTCGTCTATGGTATTCTTTCTTCTTGCCGGTGGCGGGCGTGATCACTTATGTCCGTTGGCGGTATAAATGGATACTTTCCTTTAGTACATTGTTGGCCTTTGTCTTTATCTGTGTCAATCTGTTTAAGCCGGAGATACATAACAAGACCTTGATGCCCGCTTTGCAAAGCCCGTGGTTCGCTCCGCACGTGATAGTCTATATGTTCTCTTACGCCATGCTGGGCGCCGCTGCCCTTATCGCCATTTACCTGCTGATCCGTGCGAGGAAGAAGGGGATTGACGAGTGGATGATGAGTTTATGCGATAACTTGGTATATGTCGGTATGGCCTTTCTCACGATTGGGATGCTGTTCGGCGCTTTATGGGCCAAGGAGGCGTGGGGGCATTATTGGAATTGGGACCCGAAGGAGACATGGGCGGCTGCCACTTGGTTGGGGTACTTGATTTATATCCATTATCGCCTTCACCACCGCTTGCGTTATTCAGCGGCGTTGGGGCTTTTGGTTTTCTCTTTTCTTTTGCTACAGGTGTGTTGGGTTGGCGTGAATTATCTACCCTCCGCGCAAGGATATAGTGTACATACTTATAATATGGAATAATTAAAATCAGAGGTATATGAAAAAACTAGTTGTTTTAGTAGCGGGCTTGCTCTCCGTGGCCCTTTTCGCACAAGCGGAAGAAACACAAAATACGAAAGAGAACACGTTCTCGATGAAAGTACAGATACGTCCGAGAGCCGAGTACCGGAACGGGGTCTTATTCCCCCGGCCTAAAGATGCCGAGTCCACCGGGTTTATCAATAACCGTGCCCGCCTTTCTTTGGGGTATGAGCGGGATCGTTTGTCTATCGGCTTGTCTGCGCAACATGTTGGAGTATGGGGACAGGATCCTCAGATCGATAAGAATGGCCGTTTTATCTTGAATGAGGCGTGGGCGAAGCTGGATTTCGGATCGGGTTTCTTCGCTAAGTTAGGTCGCCAGTCATTGGTATACGATGACGAGCGTATCATGGGTGCGTTGGATTGGAACGTGGCCGGTCGTTATCATGATGCTTTGAAGCTAGGCTACGAGAACACGAATAACCAACTGCATTTAATTCTCGCATTCAACCAGAATGATGAGAAAACGATCGGAGGAACGTATTACGCTCCGGGTGCGCAACCCTATAAAACGATGCAAACCCTTTGGTATAAGCATCTCTTCGACAAGAGTTTTAACGCATCCTTCTTGTTTATGAACTTAGGGATGGAAGGCGGTGATGCCGAGAAACAAAACTCGGATACAAAATACCTGCAAACCTTAGGAACGAACTTAATCTATACGCCTAGTAACTGGACGATAGGTGGTACTATCTATTATCAATTCGGCAAGACGAAAAGCGGACGGGATGTTTCCGCTTTCTTATGGGCGGTAAACGCCGCTTATCAAATCGATCCGCAATGGAAGATCGGTGTAGGTAGTGATTATCTGAGTGGCTCGGATGGGGCCGACGGGAAATATAAGGCGTTTGATCCTCTGTACGGAACCCATCATAAGTTTTATGGTGCCATGGATTATTTCTACGCCTCCTCTTTTGTCAACGGATTGAATCCGGGTTTATGGGATAATCAGATAAATGTAGCTTATAAACCTTCTTCCAAGGTAAACCTGTCTTTAGCCTATCATTATTTCTCCATCACGGGCGACGTATACGAAGGTAATGATAAATTGAGTAAAGGTTTAGGTTCGGAATTGGATTTCCAAGTGGATTGGGTAATCATGAAAGACGTGAAATTATCCGCGGGATATTCTACGATGTTGGGTACGAATACCATGAAGGCCGTGAAGGGTGGAAATCCGTCTCATTGGCAAGATTGGGGTTGGTTATCAATAAATATTAATCCAACTATATTCACGACGAAATGGTAACAGTTCTCAAGGAAAAGGGTATATTTGCAGGAGTAAACCTTTTTTCAAAACAAGATACGATGGATATAACCGATATGTTTAAAATCCCGCTTTTTAAGAATTTTACGCTTAAGATGCGGGAAGAGTTTTTGGATAAACTTGAATATACAGTAGAGGAGCATCCAAAAGGAAAAACCATAATTCATCAAGGGACGACTTGTAACGCCCTTCATGTTTTATTGGAGGGAAAATTGAACGTGGATGTTTTGGACGTATCAGGTAACATCGTGCGCGTGGAGACGATACAGGCTCCACGCACGTTCGCTACGCCTCATATCTTTTCCGAGAAAAACCAATTCCCCGCTACTTTTACCGTCGACGAGGATGTGGTATTGCTTAAGGGCACCAAGGAGTCTGTATTTACCTTAATGCATTCTATGCCGTTATTCCTGCATAATTTCCTTTGCGTCAGTACTAGCTGTAATAAATGTACGATGACTCGTTTGAAGGTGCTTTCGTTTCGTGGCATCCGGAACCGCTTTATTTATTACTTATTCGAACATCAGCAAAAGGATTCGAATGTCGTGGAACTAGAACATACCCAAGAGCAGTTAGCAGAGTATTTTGGTGTTACCCGCCCGGCTTTATCGAAGGAAATCGGGAGATTGGTGGATGAGGGATTTATCAGCATTACAAGGAGAAAGGTGACGATTTTAAATAAGACGGCGTTAACATGTATGCTTTAATGCTTTTGGGAAAAAGGTAAAAAGCGTACATTTGTGGCCAAACAAATAACTCCGGTGTATGGGCAAAGTTTTAATTATTGACGACGAGAAGCAGATTTTAGGTTTACTTTCACGCATTATCGGTTTGGAGGGATACGAGGTCTTACAGGCTGCTACTTGTAAGGCGGGGCTGAGGCAGATGGAGCAACATTCGCCGGAGGTGGTATTGTGCGATGTGTTCTTGCCGGATGGTAATGGCGTGGATTTGGTGTCGGACTTAAAGAAACTCCGCCCTCTATCCGAGATCATCCTACTTACCGCGCATGGTAATATTCCGGATGGCGTACAGGCAATCAAGAATGGAGCCTTCGATTATATTACGAAAGGGGATGATAATAATAAGATCATTCCTCTGGTAGCCAAAGCGATGGAGAAAGCTTCTGCCGCTTATCAGCAGCAAAAGAAGGAAGCTACGTCCGTCGGGAGGCAATATTCGTTTGATACGATTGTCGGTAAATCACCCGCTATCCAAGCGGCGATAGCGTTGGCTCAGAAAGTCTCGGCTACGGAGGTTCCAGTTCTGTTGACTGGTGAGACCGGTACGGGAAAAGAGGTCTTTGCTCAATCCATCCATCAACATAGTTCCCGGAAAGGGAAGTCTTTTGTCGCTATCAATTGTTCCTCTTTTAGTCGGGATTTATTGGAAAGCGAGATGTTCGGTCATAAAGCAGGGGCTTTTACCGGTGCTTTGAAAGAGACAAAAGGCTTGTTTGAGGAAGCTTCCGGAGGTACGATCTTCTTGGATGAGATCGGAGAAATGGCTTTCGACTTGCAAGCGAAATTGCTCCGTATCCTTGAGACCGGGGAGTTTATCAAGATCGGCGATACGAAACCAACGAAAGTGGATGTACGAATTATTGCCGCTACCAACCGTGATTTAGAGAAGGAGATCGAGCAAGGGCATTTCCGGGAAGATCTATTTTATCGGCTTTCCGTTTTCCAGATCCATCTTCCTGCGCTTCGTGAACGGGTCGAGGATATCCCTCTCCATATAAAAGCCTTTGTTTCCGCTTTTTCCTCCAAGATGGGAAAGAATATCCGAACAATTTCGCCCGAATATATAGATGCCCTGAAAAAACGAGCTTGGAAAGGTAACGTACGTGAGTTGCGTAATGCAATTGAGCGTAGCCTGATTATTGCCGATGGAGATACCTTAACCTTGGATGCTCTCCCTTTGAATATGCAAACCTCCTCTGCGGCGAGTACGGAATCTTATAGCGGTTTTGACCTGAGTGGCGTAGAGAAAATGCATATCCAAAAAGTGCTCAAATACACAAAAGGCAATAAAACCGAAACTTCCCGCCTTCTAGGTATAGGCCTCACTACTCTTTATCGGAAGATTGAGGAGTATGGGCTTTAATCTCATATTCTGCATTATTATGTATACCCGAAAGCATCTTGAAGATATGTAAGGAGAAACGGACATTGCTAAATAGTTTATCTTTGCTGAACGTAAACTTAATAATAATCGCTTAAAATACATCACCTATGAGTCTGAAGATTAAAACAAAACTAAGATATGGAATCGGGCTGCTGTTTGCCATGATCGTTTTGCTGGGAGGTCTATCGGTAAAGAACATCTCCGATATGTCTGCCGACACAAGGAACATATTGGCCGATAATTATAATTCTTTACTCTATTCACGCCGGATGCTGGATGCACTGGAACGAATCGATAGCGATCCTTCGGCTCAAGCCGATTTCGAGAAAAACCTAGGGCTACAGAAAAAGAATATCACGGAGGTCGATGAGAACGTGGCCACCTCACATCTAGTCGCTCAATACGAGCAATTGGCGAAAGAGCGTAATGAGGAGAATATCCGTCGTGTACGTCTCGCCTTAAATCAAGTCATGAGTTTGAATATGGCTTCTATCTACAGGAAAAGCCAAGTGGCGGAGTCTACGTCTCAAAAGGCTTTATTTTGGATTTGGGGGATTGGCCTCTCTTGTATGGTGGTCGCTTTCGCTTTTTTAATACGTTTCCCCCGTTCGATAAATACCCCTATCCGTATGTTGATGGACGGTATCATGGAGATCGCTAACCATAATTACGAGAAACGATTGGATCTCGCTAAATATGATGAATTCGAGGGGGTTGCGAAATCCTTTAACCGGATGGCGGAACGGCTTACGGAATACCGGAAAAGTACGTTGGCGGATATTATCCAAGGAAAGAAATATATAGAGGCTATCGTGAATAGTATCACGGAGCCAATCATAGGCTTGGATCGGGATCGTAAGATTCTTTTCGCCAATAACGAGGCTTTGACGATCTTGAATCTCAAGCGGGAAAACGTGATCGGAAAGTCTGCCTCGGAATTATCCTTACGGAACGATTTGCTTCGCAGGTTAGTTCGGGAACTGATCCAGCCGAGCGAGAAAAAAGAGCCGCTTAAAATTTACGCGGATAATAAGGAAAGTTATTTTCAAGTGCAATATATACCGATCCGTGTGTCGGAGAATGGCGAGGCGGAGGAGTATGTGGGCGACGTGATCTTATTGAAGAACATCACGGAGTTTAAGGAGTTGGATTCCGCTAAGACCACTTTTATCTCGACGATCTCCCATGAATTGAAAACTCCGATATCGGCGATCATGATGAGCCTGAAATTGTTGGAGGATGCCCGTGTGGGAGCCATGAACGACGAGCAAAAAGCACTGGCGGAAAGTATCAAGGATAGTAGTAATCGATTACTGGAAATAACTAGTGAGCTATTGAAAATGACGCAGGTGGAGACCGGCAAGCTACAATTGAATCCGAAAATCACCAAACCGATCGAATTGATCGAGTATGCGATAAAGGCGAACCAAGTGCAAGCTGATCGTTTCAATTGCCATATAGAGGTGGAATACCCGGAGAAGATTTCCAAGCTTTTCGTGGATAGCGAGAAAATCGCGTGGGTCTTGACGAATCTATTATCGAACGCAATTCATTATACCCCGGAGAATGGCCGTATCATAATCGGTGCCCGCCAGCAAGATCATAGCGTGGAGATCTATGTGCAAGATTTCGGTAAGGGCATTGATCCCCGATATCATCAAAGTATATTCGATCGCTATTTCCGTGTGCCGGGAACGAAGGTACAAGGAAGTGGTCTAGGGCTGGCTATCAGTAAAGACTTCGTGGAAGCTCATGGAGGAACACTTTCTGTTGATAGCGCGGTTGGAAAAGGAAGTACTTTTGTTATAAAATTCAATGTGTAAGAGTGTGAAAAAAGAGGGTGTTAATTACCCTCTTTTATAATATCACTTCCTCCGGAAGTGGATGTATCCGATCTTGCCGAACCTTTGTAATGTACATCACTACCTCCGCTTGCCGAAGCCTTGATATAATCGGTTACGTGCGTATAAATATCGGAGCCACCACTGGCGGAACATTCCAACTGGTTTAAGATAAGATCATAAGCCTTGATATCCGAGCCACCTGAGGCGGAATATTCGCCGTTCTCCGCTTTTCCCGTAAGCTTGAGATCGCTACCTCCGCTGGCACGGCCTCGTATTATTCGGGTAGTAAGATCGTTGATGATAATATCGCTACCGCTGGTCGCTTCAATTATGCAATTAGATACGTTGACCGGTTTCTCCATTTTTACGTCGCTACCCCTTGTCGCTATAATTTCCAGATCATCTCCGGATAAAGCGCTTCTCAGGACAAAATCCATACAACCGGACATCTGGATTTTTTCCAGCTTCTTGGAAGTGCCCTCTATTTTAAATCGGGTAGGGCTTAATTGTGTACCATTCTCTGTGGAGATTGAAAGTTCTTCATTTTTTACTTGAACGTTTATATAAGGATATAAATTCTCGTCGATCGTGATTCGTAAGGACGCTGATTCTCCTTGCGTATACCCGAAAACGTACGACGGATTTCCTCCACGACTGAATAGGCTGAACCAACTGTCGCTATACCCCATGGCGGTTGAGCCGACTTTTATCGCTGAATAGTCTCTGACGGAGATTTCTTTCGTGATAATATCCCCATTCCCTTTTACTTTCTTCGCCTCGATAGGCATCACGCAAAAAGCGATCAACGCAAATAAGGCCATCATTCTTGTTCTCATATGAAGTGTAATTAATTTATACTCTTTTCTTATAAGACGAATGGATTTGAAAAAACGTTACATCTAAAATGAAAAAAAAGAAGCTATCATTGACTTTTTTTGTGATAGCTTCTTTTTCTTACCTTAATAACAGGTAGGTAGATTAATTACTTTTAGGTTTTTCAACCATATGTTCTACTCTGTCTTTGACGTATTCGACTTGATTTTTACCCGTGTCTACCACGTCCTTTACTTTTTTCTTCGCCTTATCTGTAAGACCGTGGAGTTCGTTCTCCAGACATTCGAACTGTCCTTGATCTTCCATCCTGCGAAGTACGTAACCAACAACTACACCTACGGCTAAACCGAATAATACATTTTTCATAACTACTACTTTTTATGAGTTAAAACATTATTTTTTGTAGTTATGAAACAGCAAGTCAACCAATAAGGTTGGTGTTTATTTGTTATTTTTCAGTAAATCCCTAATCTCGGTAAGTAATTGGATATCCGCAGGGGGAGCGGCCGGAGCTTTCGGGGCCTCTTCCTTCTTCTTGCTTAAAGCATTAACACCTTTGACAAGTAAAAAGACGGCGAAAGCTATGATTATGAAATCCAGTGTCACTTGTATGAAATTTCCGTAGTTAATGGAGACCGCCGGAGAGATCACCTTGTCTCCCTCCATTACGGCGTGCTTCAAGGTGATTTTTAAATCCGTGAAATTGACGCCACCTACAAGTAAACCTACCGCCGGCATGATCAGATCCGCTACGATAGAAGATACGATCTTTCCAAAGGCACCACCGATAATGATACCTACCGCCATGTCCACTACGTTACCTCGCATGGCGAACTGCTTAAACTCTTGTAATATTTTTTTCATAAAACAACGCTTTTTATATTATAACAACAAAATTAGCCATAAGTTGAATATTTTCAATGCTTATAGCGAAATTTGAAGAAATTATTTTTGATTTTCATGTTTTTGTTTGACCCATTTGAGCATTGATGTGTTATATCCTCTTTCTTTGGCCTTAGTCAATAAAAAGAGAATAGCCTCTTCTGGGAGTGTAGGCGTACGACTAAGTAGCCATAAATAGTCTGAGGTATTACTGCCTACGAGAGCGTATGAGTAATTATCCTCGTCAATTTCCATAATGTTGTACTCGGCGTAGAACCGCATAAAGAAACACACTTTTAATTTACTAGGACACGTAGGATCCGTTACTTTGGCTATACCTCTCGCTCGTTTGAAGGAACCGGAAAAATTACCCCAATATCCGCTGTTAACAACTTCTATATCTCCATTCGGGAGAAATGAGTATTCCACGGTAGCCCCTACGAGATTATGCTCAAAGCGATGATCAAAGCGTGCTATTTCAAACCATTTCCCCATATAGCGGTGTAAATCCAAAGTCTGAACGGTTTCTTTGTTTATAATGTGTTGAGTGCAAGATAAATTACACTGCATTATAAGACAGATGAGGCCTATTAGTTTAAATCGCATAGGTTTTTATTTTTATCCCATAATAAACATAGAGAGCCTCTAAAAAGTTTGAAAACGTTCATATTTTTTAGTTTTTATTTTTTCGACAACCTATGCTTTAACTTTTAATTTGAAATTTCGACCCTGTCTGAAGTGAGAAATTCGTAGCTGTGGCATTTCCGGACGATAGATTTTGATCCACGTTTTTATGTGTTTTTTTGTATTGAAAATTTCATAGTTATGATTTGGAAAAGTCATAACTATGAAATAAAAAGTCATAACTATGAAATAAATGACTCTTTACAGTGAAAAAAATATATGAGGATGTTTTAATTGTAAATGCTTGTTTGAGAGTTAGTAATCGTCAAGATGTCTAACTTTGCGTGTTTGTTTTCAGTTGGAATTTAAAATAGAGAGATATGGATGAGAAAGATTTGGTGGAAGGGATGCGAGAGTATATAAGTCTGTTACAAAAGGAAGGACGGTATTCCTCGGCGAAAAGTTATCAGGATGCGATGAACTCTTTTATACGGTATAGCGGGACGGATCGTATCCCATATACATATATAAATAAGGATACTCTTCGCCGGTACGAGGCTTATTTGTTGGAGAAAGGCTGCATGCGTAATACGGTCTCCACGTATATTCGCCGTTTGCGTTGTATCTATAACAAGGCGGTGGAGAATGGTGAGGCGGCGTTTATCCCTTCATTATTCAAGGGGGTTTTTACGGGTGTGGAAAGCCAGCGCAAGAAATCCTTGCCTCTGGGTGATTTGAATCGCCTGATGACTGTCCCGGTAAAAGGAGAGAAGTTGAGGAAGACACAGCTGACGCTTTGCTTGATGTTTCAATATGGGGGGATGTCGTTCGTTGATTTCGCCCATTTGAATAGAGGTAATATCAAGAACGGCATATTGGATTACAATCGCCAGAAGACCGGGACCTCTATGCGGTTGGAGGTCTTGGATACGGCGGAAGCTATGTATAAGGAGTTGGCAGGTGAGAGGGGTGGAGGCTCCGGCTATTTATTTCCCTTTTTAAGTGGGACGAAGAACGGCCATGAGGAATATCTCGAGTACAATGCGGCCTTGTCCCGGTTTAACCGGAACTTGAAGACGTTGAAGGAGGTTGCCGGAATAGCCTCGGATGTGACTTCCTACACGATCCGTCATTCTTTTGCCATGGCATTGAAGGAACAAAATGTCCCCATTGAGATGATCAGCGAGTTATTGGGCCATAAATCCATCAAGACAACCCAGATTTATCTAAGAAGTTTCTCCTTGGAGAAGATGACGGTGGTAAATAAGTCTTGCTTTGAGAATGTATATAATTATATGCCAGAGGTGGGGTGAGGCTACTTGGGGAGTAGCGTTCATTTCACGGTGCAAATGTAGCAAAAAATAGCAAATAACAAGCAATCATTAGTTTTAGTTTGTGCTCCGGCCTTGATTCTCCTTAAATCTTCGTTCTTATTCCTAGTGTATAGACATGGCAATAGAGACGAAATGATCTCGTATTTCCTACATCATCACGTCCC
>ERZ506950.28-NODE-28-length-136923-cov-6.927507_pt1 | contig 136923 bp, 93 predicted proteins | sample MGYA00512897_ERZ506950 | MGnify/ENA metagenome assembly ERZ506950
CTCTTTCTTATCAATAGGATAGGTTATCCTTTACGAAACAAGCGATTCCTTCAACGAACTGTGCGTTTAGGCATCAAAAAAACGCAAGATTTAATCGATCGTTTAGACTAGTCGTTTTGTATGGTTTAGGGATCGGTTTAGTAGGGCTAAGTATTTGATTATCTTAATAAACACTAGTATTAATATTAATTTCAGTATTATGAACAAAAAGTTTTCTACACTTTTGTGTGCTGGTCTGCTGGTTTCCGCATTCACATTGAATGCTCAAACTCCTGCACAGGCTCAGCATATTGATGCTCTTACTTCTATTTCAGGAGTGGGGGCGGCGGCAGTACCCTATTTTGAGTCTGCCACTCCTAAAGGAATGTTCCAATTGAAAGCAAACGACAAAGTCCTTATCGTGGAAAATGATAAGTACAAATTGGTTGCTCCTTCTGATCTTACGGATGTTGAATCTTCTTTATGGTGTATCTCTATCACTGAGACAGAGAGCCAAGGAAAGAACCCTATCTTCGATTTCATCAATAAGAAGACTGGCGCTATTTTGGCATTTGATACAGAGACAAGCAATGTAGGTTCTTCTTTCGGTGGTTGGGCTTTTTCTTCAACTTGGACAAAGAGTAGTTACGAGAAAGATCCAACTAAGGGTGGTTTAAGACCCGATAAGGAGTTGTTTACTTACATCGATTCCGATTATGCTTATATTTTGTTTGGTGAAGGCGATGCGGTTAAAGCTAAAAAAGTAATGGCTTCTGATGCCGAGGACAAAACAGGTGACGCTCAAGATGCATTGAAATTTACTGTTTGGAACGCCGGTACTTATGTATTGAGCGCTAATGAGATCAACGCTTATTTGAAAAACAACAAAGACGTATTGAATTTCCATTTGGATGCTAATGCGGATGTCAACCCATTCTCTGCTTCTCAAATTGAAGCAAAGGTGGCCGATGGTGTAACCGCTGATGGAAAGAATTTCGTTTATGTCGTTAAGAAAGACGAGAAAGATAAGAAGACTTACTTGAAGGTCGATACAGCCGCTAACGGTGTGGGTATCGAGTTCTTGAAATTCGGATGGTCTGATACGAATGTTGAGAAATATGCAGATGCGCTTACGGTAACGGGTGATGCGGATGATATTTCACAGCAACATAAGTTCCTATTCACTTATCGTCCTTCTGCTGATAGCTTGTTTATTCAAGTAAAAGAAGCTCGTGTTAGGGATACGCAGAAACCTACCGCTGAAAGAGGTTATTGGAAAGATGCCACCAAAGTGAAATATGGTTCAAACTACCATGATATTTATTGCGATGGCAAACAGGCGGCAGACGCAAACTCCGATGCGGATCAATTATTCGTTAAGTTACAAAACTATACGGTAGCCGATCGTATTGTCACGATCGGTACCAAGGCTATCAATACACAGATTAGTTTCGGTATTAATGGTTGTGTCGCATCTAATAACAAGACATCCTTGGACGAGGGTTTGTATATTATCAAGAATGATAAGGGACAAGTTTTGGCCGCTCCTATCCACTTAAATGATAACAATGCTGCGAACAAGGCTCAATGGATTACTTTGGATGAGCAAGATCCGATGCACATGCCAGCTTATCAATGGGTTGTAACAAAGGTTTATACGGCAGATAAGGCAAAGGCTACTTCTCCTGTAAAGTTCGTTAACCGTGAGTTCCCCGAATTGTATGCGAATTCTGTTCAATTAACTTTAAATGAGGATGGTGATATCATAGGTACGGCAGTGGGTACTACTATTGATAAAGTCTTGAATAAAACTACTTTCACTCGTATCACGGATAAGAATATCTTAGGTGATAAGAAATTAGGCTATCGTTATATCCCGACAGATTCTTTATTGGTTAATAAGTATGTATTTAACTATTTGAATCCGTTTACGGATAGCTATTGGATGGCCAACGGAGCAGATAAGGATTCTGTAAACTATGTGAAAGAAACGGCAAGCCGCTACATGTTGGAAGAAGGTTCTACTGCCGGATACGGTTATGGTTACGGTAAAGATAAGGATACTCCGGAAGGTAAAGCATTGGCTCGTTTAGGCATCGCACGTTTGGAGAGAACGAACTATGTAGTCAAGACTGTAGACGGTGCGAAGTCTTTGGTTGAGGCTTACGGTGAGAAGTACTCTATGGGTGTTAATAATTATAAGGTAACTCCTTATGTTGTTGATACATTCTTCTTCAAGGAAAATAATCATTATAATGCTAAACATTTCTATGCGATTGTAGAGTCTGCTCCGAAATGGGTAGCTTCTGAGGGAAAAGTTATCTATGCCTACGAGGTAAAGAATGACAAAGGCAAAGTTGTAAAATATGTAAATGCGCAAGGCCAAGACGTTTCAGTTTCTAATTATAAGTGGGCTGGTGCTATCATCCAAAGCGCAAGTGCTGAGTTTGACAAGGCAACTCATAAGGTTGGTACTGCTGATGACGGTAAGAGCGCCGTATTGAAAGTTCAGATCTTGAACGAGACTCGTACATCTGCCTTTACGGTAGAAGCAGATAAGACCCCGTTGTATCGCCGTTTCAACAATGCCGTCATAGGTGAGAAGGCCGACGATGCTGCTGATAGCTTGATTTTCGTTGAGAAGATCCGTCAAGAATACTTGATGGATGAGTGGAATCCTAACTTGACTTCAGAAACCGTTGATTACGCAGGTATCTGGAACCGGGATAAAGCAAAAGGTAAGTTGGTGTTCAATATTGATACGGCTTGGGTAAATCGTGGTAAAGGTTATATCAAACCACAATACTTGATCTCTGTTGATCGTCAAGATCAAGATTTGAACATCGTGACTCATCCTTGTACTGAGGCTGGTCCTCACATCAAGCCGGACGGAACTCCGACAACGGATCCATACGAATGTGTTCATGCTACTCACAAGACCTTAGGCTTCACGTATGGTAAGTATTTGGTAAGTTTCGGTGACTCCGCTATGATTAATGACATGGAAGCTCCATACATGGATATCAAGGGTGGTTACACTCGCGTAGGATTCGTGAGAGCTATTAAGGTTGGCGATTCTTTAGTCGTATTAACGAATGGTTTCGAGAAAGTTGAACCGGCTAAGATTGATACCGCTGAGATCTTCGCTAACTATAAGGCAACGAAGTGCGAGCGCTTCATTGTTGACTTAACTGGTGATAATCACAAGAACGTAACTTGGTCATTCCGTTATGTAAATCCGTTAGAGGCTGCCAAGGCTTATATTGAAGGAGGCGAAGGTGAAGGTGTGAACAATGAGTTCTTGTTCGAATCTAACATCTATGAGAAAACAGGCTATAAGTCTACAAATGCAACAGTAGCAGGTGTTTCTACTGACGGAAAAGCAACAAAGGGCTTCCAAGAGGCTCAGTCTGGCTCAATCGCTCCTGAATATGCCGCATGGTTGAAGATGCAGAATGGTTGCTTGGTATTGACTCGTGGTGATTCTAAATTTGATGCGGCTAAGACTGGTTCTGACGGTGCTTTGATCTTCAATGCTGTTCGCCCGACAGAAAAGGATGATATGGTAACTTCTAATGATGAGGTATCCGTAGAAGGCGTATCTGTAGTAGCTACTAACGGTGCCGTGACTATCCAAGGCGCAGCTGGTAAGTCTGTAGTAATCACCAATATCTTAGGTAAGGTAGTTGCTGAGACTATTCTTACATCTGATAACGCTACAATCGCCGTACCTGCTGGTATCGTAGCCGTAGCTGTTGATGGTGAGGAAGCTGTTAAGGTGGTAGTTAAATAATAAAGATATATAATTCTAAAATTCCCGTGCGGAGATTCGTCTTCAAGTAAACCGTGAGGTTGAACATGCGGGGATATTAATACTAAAGTAAAAAATTAAAGCTCTCCGTCAGTATTTCCGTGAGGCAAGAAAGCGGAAAAAGAATAAGCCCCGGTCGGTTTCTCGATCGGGGCTTTTTGCCTATTCTTTGTCGTTTTTATCTTTAAGTCTCAATCCGGTTCTAGCGTTGAGGGGAGAGATTACCGAGTGGCCTAAATCGCTTTCAAGTTGTTTGCGGGCGGCCTCTGCTGCTTTTCCTCCTTGTTTGGCGATAACTTCGTGTTCTTCGAGATGTTGCGGATTCTTTTCTTTGGACAATTCAGTGGTAGCTGCTTCGGCAAGCATATTAAGAGCAAGTTCCGTATTGGTCATATTGTCTCGTAGGCTCTCTTTTTTCAGACGTTTAATCGCTCTTTTGCCACTTGGGCCATCCATAGCTTGAAAGGTTCTGCTTTAGGGGATGGGATGGATTGGATAAGCCTAAACAGCTGTTCTGTCGTAGCCACGTCGGTTTTGTAGTATTTCCCATCGGTGGAAGGCAATTTCAGTTGGTTACAATTTGTAACCGACTCATTTCCCTCTTTTCTTAGCCTATGTTTCAGCACCTTCCAGTAATTGCTAGGATTAGGACTATCTGTGAGGATAGCGACAACGTCTACTATGGAGAAAAACCATTCCTCTGTTTCATCGTCCCAGACTGTACGCACTTTTTTCTCTTCGAAAATCTTGATAGCTTCTTTCTTTGTCATAATTGAAGTTTTTGTGTAAACACTTTAGTTAAAAGTGGGTGATATCTAAATCTTTGCTATGGTTTTGGATATCTCGAAACTTTTACGTAAAAATACAAAAGTTCTGAATGAACTCGAAACTTTTTGCGGAAAAGATATGTGGAAAGATAAGACTTATATATTCGGATATAAATTCTTCACGAAGGAAAAGAGTGCGTGAACAACGTTTTCGAGAAATCTGCTTCTACGGCTAACACTTATAAGTGGGAAGGCCTTTCTCGCGTAGCGTTTATCGAGGGTAAGTATGTGGCAGGCACTGATTCCTTGGAATTATATACCGCTACGGATACGGCTAAATATGTGAAGAAGCATGATGATGAGGCTAATTGGGCATTCGCTTTGAACCCGGATCCCAGAAGAAAAGACAAGCTCCGGTCGGATTTTCCACCGGAGCTTTTTTATGTTGTCAATTATTCGTAATTTTGGCAAGAACATGATCGTTTATATGAAAAATCCTTTGTCAAGATGAAAGCTAGCTGCATTATCTCTTTGCTGTTTATCTGTGTGTCGGTAGACCTTTTCGCCCAACCTAAGACGGTGGAGACTACGTATGATTTATCCTATTTCTTGCCGGAAGGCAATTACCAGTACGATTCGAATATCCCTGAACCTGCAACGGTTTTAGGTTTTCAATTGGGACGTCAACATGCCGATTGGGGACAAGTCGTTGAATATATGAAGGCTTTGGCTGAAGCCTCGGATCGGGTGACCTTGCAGGAAGTAGGGCGTACTTATCAACATCGTCCTTTTATAGAGGTGGTAATTACCTCTCCGGAAAACCAACGAAATATAGAAAAGATTAGAGAGGAACATTTGGCCTTGACCGATGTAGATCGTTCCACGGATCTGGATATACGGAAAATGCCGGTTGTTGTCAACTTGGTATATAGTATCCACGGAAATGAGCCTTCCGGCGTGAACGCTTCATTGGCTGTCGCTTACTTCTTGGCGGCGGCGCAAAGTAATGAGATCGATGGCCTGTTGAGAAATACGGTGATCGTTCTATATCCGGGAGCTAATCCTGATGGCATAAACCGGTTCGCTAATTGGGTGAATACGACCCGTAGCCAAACGGATGTAAGTGACCTTAATTCCCGGGAATTCCAAGAGCCATGGCCTTCTAGCCGTACGAATCATTATTGGGCGGATTGCAACCGGGATTGGCTGATGGCGCAACACCCGGAAGGGATTACAGGAGTGAATACCTATTTTAAATGGATGCCGAATGTATTGGCCGACCAACATGAGCAAGGCGCTGATCGACCTTACTATTTCAGTCCGGGGCATCCGAAGCGTACGCATCAGTTGACTCCTCGGCAAAATCAAGAGCTTACGGCGGAAGTATCGGCTTATTGCGCAAAGGAGTTGGATAAGATCGGTACGTTGTATTACTCAAAGGAGGGATACGATGATTATTACTACGGCAAAGGAGCCGCCTATGGTGATATTCACGGATCGGTTTGCTTGCTTTATGAGCAGGGTACGTCCCGGGGGCATTTGCGGGAGACTCGTAATGGGGTGCGCTCGTTTGCGTGGACGATTCGTAACCAAGCATTCGGTTCGTATGGTACGATCCTTGCCGGCTATCGGCTAAAAGATAAATTACTGGCTTACCAACGGGATTATTATAAGAATGTCAAGGCGGATATCGTTAAGCAGCCGGTAAAAGGATATGTCTTCGATACCCGTGGCTCTCGCTCTGTGGGCTATCATTTTATCGAGAATATGGGGCACCACCGGATTAACGTATATCATTTGGCGAAAGACTTCTCGGTGGATGGGAAGACGTTTAAGGCGGATGAGGCCTTTATCATCCCGGTGGATCAGAAAAATAACACGATGATCCGTGCGATTATGGAAGATTGCCTAAGCTATGAGGATAGTACTTTCTATGATATCTCTACTTGGTCCTTCCCTTATGCGTTTAATTTGGAATTCGCGCAAGTGAAGAATACGAATGGCTTTATCGGTAAGCAGGTTGTGGAGAATCGGTTTGTACCCGGTCAAATGATTGGCGGTAAAAGTGATTATGGATACCTTTTTACGAATGTAGAGTTCTATACCCCGAAAGTGATGTATGAGTTATTGCGGAAAGGTATTCATGTACAAGCAAGTAATCGCCCGTTCCATTTCCGTTCGGGAGATATAGAGAAAGAGATGGGGTACGGTACAATCTTGGTATCTGCGTGGAATCAACCGGTATCTTCCGATGAGCTTTATGAGCTATTGTCTAAACTGGCGAAAGAATCGGGTGTGGATATCTATGCGGCTACAACCGGATTGATGCAAGACGTGGATTTGGGTAGCCCGGCTTATACGGCGTTGAAATTACCGAAGGTAGCCATTCTTGTGGGACGTACGATGGGAGTTCCGGATTCCGGCGAGGCGTGGTTTTTATTAGATCGACGTTTCCAGATGAGACCGACATTGATTGAGGCTACCGCTACGCTGACATCCCGGAAGTTGAGCCGTTATAATGTGATTATTCTGGCGAATGGAATTCCGGATCTCACGAAAGAGTCGGAAAAGGCATTGAAGGATTGGGTAGCGAATGGCGGTACGTTGATCGCCTCGGGAAAGGCCTACTCTTGGGTTGATAAATCCGGGATTCTTCCGATCTCGGTGAAAGACGCTTCATTTAAAGAGGATTCTACCCGTTATCGGGCTTACTCGGAGAAGAAAGAGGCGGCGGCAGGAAATAGCATCAGCGGTGTTATCTTGAGTTGCTCTCTGGATAGCTCTCATCCGTTGGCTTGGGGATTAGAACAACCGAAGATAGCGGTTCTAAAAAAAGGAAACTTGATTTTTGAGAAAGATAGCGATCCTTACGTCTCTCCTCTGCATTATACGGAAAAACCGTTGTTGTCCGGATTTCTTTCGGAGAAAAATGAGAGTTTATTGCGGAATACGCCGGCTGTGTTCGCTAAGAAATATAAGAGTGGGGCGGTATTTGTCTTTGCTGATGATCTGAATTTCCGCTCTTATTATTTTGGGACGAGTAAATTATTCATGAATGCGGTCTTTTTTGGTGAATGTCTTTAATTTTGTACTTTTGCAAGCTTGCACGAATGTTATACATGAATAGGAAAATTAGACAATGGCCAGCGATGATATAAAACAGGCATGGAAAGTGCCGGAACCTACGTTAAGGAGGTTGCCGTGGTATCTTGCGTTTGTAAAGTTGATGAAAGGAAAAGGGGAAACGTTTATCTCATCCACCCAGATCGCTAAGGAGATAAATGTAGATCCTAGTCAGGTCGCTAAAGATCTCTCTTTTGTGAATATCTCCGGGAAGACGAGAGTGGGATACGATATTAACGCGTTGGTTGACGTACTGGAGGATTTCCTCGGTTTTACATCCCAGCATAAGGCATTTCTGTTTGGGGTAGGGAGTCTGGGCGCTTCTTTGTTGCATGACACCGGACTGAGCCAATATGGTTTGGAGATCGTGGCGGGCTTTGATGTCCGTGAGGACTTGGACGGGAGCATGATCAATGGCATTCCCGTTTTTCATATGGATGATTTTCCTGCCAAGCAGAAAGAATATGGCGCGACGATCGGGGTGATCACCGTGCCGGTGGAGAAAGCGCAGGAGGTGACAGACCGGATTATCGAGGGAGGAATCAAGGCTCTTTGGAATTTTACCCCGTTCCGTATACGGGTGCCGGAACATATCGTAGTCCAGAACACTTCTATGTATGCGCATTTAGCTGTTATGTTTAATCGATTGAACTCAATGAATCACTAAAATATGAAGATTATCGCCGTTGGAATGAACTATGCCGCTCACAATAAAGAGCTGCATCATTCGTTAGAATTATCAGAGCCTACTATTTTTATGAAGTCGGACTCCTCTTTGTTGAAAGATGGGAAACCGTTTTTTATTCCGGATTTTTCATCGGAAGTTCATTATGAGACGGAGATCGTGGTACGGATAGACCGTTTGGGGAAAAATATAGCCGAGCGTTTCGCTCATCGTTATTATAATGAGGTTACGGTCGGTATTGATTTCACGGCACGGGATTTGCAGAATAAATTGCGTGCGCAAGGGCTACCGTGGGAGATTAGTAAGGCGTTTGATAATTCGGCTGTGATCGGGACCTTTATTCCGCTGGAGCAAGCGGGGGATGTAAACCGGCTTCCGTTCCATCTGGATATCAATGGCTCGAAGGTACAGGAAGGCAATACCTCGAATATGCTGTTTTCGGTAGATAAGATTATTGCGTACGTAAGTCGCTTCTTTACGCTGAAAATAGGCGATTTGATTTATACCGGAACACCTGCTGGCGTAGGTCCCGTGAAGATCGACGATCATCTGGAGGGATATCTTGGCGAGCGGAAGCTTCTGGATTTTTATGTGAGATGAGAAGATTAATATATATATTCATTATAGGTTTATTACTTTGCTCATATACATGGGCGGATGGTAGCCGTTATGCTTCTAAATCCCTGTTATCGGAGGGGAAATGGGTGAAGATCCGGGTGGATAAGACCGGAATCTACAAATTATCCTATGCGGATTTGAAGAATATGGGTTTCTCGGACCCATCGAAAGTCTCTGTCCATGGCTATGGAGGATGGCCCTTGGATGAGGATTTCAGTAAGGAATATATCGATGATGTCCCTTCTACACCGGTTTGGCGTGGGAGTGATTACCTGTTATTCTACGGGAAAGGGCCGGTTAAATGGGAGTATGACTCGTCGAGCCAGACATTCGTGCATACGAATAATCCTTATTCATTGTATGGCTATTATTTTGTGACCGATGCCACTCCGACGAATGATATGACTTCCGTGGCTCAAGCGAGTGGCGCGACTAATCGGATCACGACTTACGATGATTATTTGGTGCATGAGCAAGAATTAGTATCGTTGGCGAAATCGGGTAGGGAGCTGTATGGGGAAGATTTTAGCGGAGCTACCCCCCGAACCCTATCAACATTCTCTTCAATTCCGGGAATCACGAATGAAGACGCTAAGGTAACCATGAGCTTTGTATCCAAAGTCACTTCCGGTACGGGAGTCGCTTCTTTGAGTATTAATCAGTCTAATGTTCTGGACGTTTCGATCCGCTCGAATAGAGAGGAATATGTGAAGGCGCTAGAAGGGGTAAGCACGGCGGTATGGAAAGGCGAGAAGAGTGAGAAAAACAGTGTGGTCGTGTCTTATAATTCGGCTTCTCATAACAATGTACGGTTAAATTACGTTCGGTTACATTTTAAGAGGACTTTGCAGCCGTATGGGGCCTATACTTTTTTTCGTAGTATAGCTTCTATCGGAAATGTTTCCCGGTTCGTGGTACAGGGCGCAAACGCGAATACCTTGGTCTTTGATGTGACGGATGCTCAGCGGGTAAGACTGATGGAGACGGAATTGAATGGCTCCGAACTTACTTTCTCTATTCCTGCCGGTACCTTACGGGAGTTCGTTTTGGTACGGACGGATCAGAGCTTTATCTCTCCGGAGGTTGTCGGTGAGGTGGAGAATCAAAACCTACATGCCTTGGAGCAAAAAGACATGATCATCATAGCGGCTAAAGCTTTCCAAACGCAAGCGGAACGGTTGGCGGAGGAACACCGGGCAACAGACGGATTGACCGTGGAAGTCGTGGATCCTCAGTCGATTTATAATGAGTTCTCAAGCGGTGCGCCTGACGCTACCGCTTACCGCCGGTTCATGAAAATGTTCTACGATCGTAGCGTGTCTGCCGGTAACGCTCCAAAATACCTGTTATTGTTTGGCGATGGTATTTACGACAACCGGGGAATTTGCTCGGACGTGAAAAATATAGCAAGGGATAATATGTTGCTGACCTATCAGTCGAGAGCGTCCTTGTTTGAATATTCAGGATTGTTCTATAATTCTAATTTCTCGTATGTAACGGATGATTATTATGGGCTATTGGATAATGTATCCGAGGAGGCACTTGATAAGCCGAACAGTATTTGCATAGGTGTAGGACGTTTCCCCGTGCGGACGGTAACGGAGGCTACCCAAATGGTAGATAAGGTAATCGGTTATATGCGGAACGAGGACAGAGGCGGCTGGAAAAACCAAATCACCTTCGTGGCGGATGATGGTAACAATGCGGATCACTATACGAGTAGTCATGCGGAACAAGCTGATGAGCTGGCCCGGTTTATAGAGGAAAATCATGGGGCTTTCCTAACGAATAAAGTTTATTTCGATGCGTTTAAGCGAGATAATAGCGGAACGTATCCGGATGTACGTAAGCGGATCTCTGAATTATTGAAGAAAGGGCAACTGTTGATTAACTATACGGGGCATGGTAATACGACCGCTTGGTCTGACGAATACGTGTGGACACAGACGGATATCTTACAATCTACTTATACGAAACTACCCATTTGGGTGACGGCGACTTGCGATTTTACCCGTTTCGATGACGTGAATACCTCGGCGGGAGAATCTGTTTTCTTGAATGCGAAAAGTGGAGGGATCGCATTGTTTACGACAACCCGTGTGGTTGTATCTAGCGGTAACTCGGCACTGAATAAGGAACTTTACCGCAATCTCTTTGAGAGGGAGAGTGACGGACGGGCCCGTACCTTGGGCGAGGCCATGATGGAGACCAAGCGGAAACTGTCTGGTATCAATAAACTTAATTTTATTTTGATAGGTGACCCTGCTTTGAGAATCTCCTATCCGGAGTATAAGGCGCAAGTGACAGCCGTGAACGGCAAGGCCATATCAGATGAGCCTTTTACGTTTAAGGCTTTGGAGAAAATAACGGTGGAGGGAGAGATCTTAGATACGAAAGAGGGCTTGGCTAACGATTTTACCGGTATCCTAAATGCTACGGTGCTGGATAGTAAAGCTTCATTGACCACCTTGGGCAATAATACGAATGAAAAAGGAGATACGGTCCGCTTCTCTTACACAGATTACCCGAATACGATCTATATCGGGCAAGATTCGGTACGGCAAGGAAAATTTAGTTTTACATTTATGGTACCGAAAGATATCTCTTATTCGAATAAGCAGGGAAAACTGAATCTCTACGCCTCGGATGAGGTGAACAAGCATGAGGCACAAGGATCTTTCTTGAATTATATCGTTGGCGGTACCGCTGATAATGCGGAGGCAGATACGATCGGCCCTGAGATCCGGCAGATTTACTTGAATGATTCTAGTTTTGTAGAGGGTGATCAAGTGAATACGACTCCTTATTTTGTCGCTAGGCTGTGGGACAAGAGCGGTGTGAATATAACAGGTAGTAGTGTAGGGCATGATATCATGCTGACGGTCGACAGTATGCCTTCCATGAGTTATAACTTGAATAATTACTATGCACTATTACCCGATAAAGAAGGGGAAGGACTTGTCCAGTTCTCCATCCCCGAGCTGGAGCCGGGAATGCATACGGCCGAGTTTAAGGTGTGGGATATCTTAAATAACTCCACGACCTATACCTTTACTTTTGAGGTGGCGGAAGGGTTGAAACCTAATCTGATCGAGATGTATGCCACCCCGAATCCGGCACGGGATCAAGTGGAATTCTTTCTGCATCACAATCGCCCGGAGTCGAACTTAAAGGTGACGGTTATGGTTTATGATATGACCGGTAAGTTCCTATGGAGTACCGAGAAGAGCGGTTCCTCCGAGTTGTTTAAGGCTTATATCGTAACTTGGAACTTGACGGATAACGGTGGCAGGCGGTTGCGCCCGGGAGTTTATCTGTATCGGGCGGCGATTAGTACGAATAACTCGAAAGAGGCGACGAAAGCGAATAAATTAATCATTCTCGCACAATAAAGTATCGGGTAATTAGTTTATAATAAGCATGGGGGTATGTTTATTACCCTCTAGGAATGATAAATGTAAATGTATTTTTAGAATAGAATATATGGTAAGAGTTTCAAGATTCAGTCTGTTACTAGCGGTTTTCAGCTTTTTGACGGCATTTACGGCTTTATATGCCCAAGGAGGCGCAGACGATGTTAAACATAAATTCGCCCCGATTAATACGGCGATACCGTCTTTGTCTATCGCGCCCGACGCTCGTGGAGGTGCTATGGGTGATAACGGTGTGGCTACTACGCCGGATGTGAATTCCCAATACTGGAACCCGGCTAAGTATGCTTTTAGCTATAGTAAGGCCGGAGTCGCCTTGTCCTATACGCCTTGGTTACGTAAATTGGTGAATGATGTGGCTTTAGCGTATCTGGCCGGTTATTATAAATTAGGCGATAGCGATATGCAGGCGATCGGAGCTTCTTTGCGTTATTTCTCTTTAGGAGAAGTACAGGAAAGCCGGGATGGAGGAATGGGTAATCAGCTCATATTGAATCCTTATGAGATGGCTTTTGATGTAAGTTATAGCCGTAAATTATCGGATGTGTTCTCTATGGCGGTCGCCTTGCGCTATATTCGTTCGGACATGGGTGCCTCGTCGGATGCGGATATGGTTCCGGATAACGCTTTTGCCGCTGATATCGCCGGTTATCTGGAGAAATACGTGATCTTAGGGAATAGCGAGTGCCTGTGGAGCTTTGGTTTTAATGTCTCCAATATCGGTACGAAGGTCTCTTACGACGGTGGAAATACCAACCAATTCTTGCCTACGATGTTAAAGGTTGGAACTGGTTTACTGTATCCGATCGATGATTATAACCAAATCGGTATCTATGTGGATTTGAGTAAATATTTAGTTCCTACCGAACCTATTCAAGAAGGTACGACTCCCGAGGATGAGGCTGCTTATAAGGAAAAACATGATGAATATAACAATATGTCCCCGATCACGGGTATCTTCAAATCATTCGGTGACTCGCCGAATGGCTTCAAGGGCGAGCTAGAGGAGATTATGGCCTCTATCGGTCTGGAGTATAATTACAATCAGCAGTTCTTTGTTCGTGGCGGTTATTACTATGAGAATAAATATCAGGGAAACCGTCAGTACTTCTCAGTCGGCGCAGGTTTCCGCATGAGTGTTTTCCAGTTGGATGCCGCTTATCTGATCAGTACGGTACAGAGTAACCCGTTGGACCAGACATTGCGCTTCTCCTTGTCGTTCGATATGGATGGAATCAAGAACCTTTTCAGATAAATGGGTATGAAGATACGTGTAGGTTTTGGTTATGACGTCCACGCCTTGGTGCCGGACCGGGAATTATGGCTGGGCGGGATTAAGATCGAGCATACGTTGGGCCTATTGGGACATAGCGATGCGGACGTGCTGATCCATGCGGTCTGTGACGCTTTACTGGGAGCGGCCAATATGCGGGATATCGGTTATCATTTCCCGGATACGGCAGGTGAATATAAGAACATTGATAGCAAGATATTGCTTCGTGACACCATGAAGCTTTTGAGAGACGCGGGCTATGAGTTGGGTAATATCGATGCCACCGTAGCCGCCGAACGCCCTAAATTGAATCCCCATATCCCTCTGATGAAGAAAACGCTGGCCGAGGTCATGAACGTGGCCGAGGAGGATATCTCTATCAAGGCTACGACCACGGAGAAGCTGGGCTTCACCGGACGGCAGGAAGGGATCTCGGCTTACGCTACGGTCTTGATACAGAAGTAGGGGGCGGTCTTACCCCTCCCGTCCGATCTCCAGCTCGATGATCCTTCGCTCCTTCTCCAGCAGCAGCTCAGTGAGCCGCCTTACCTGTTCCTTCAGCTTGCGGATCTCCTCGTTCTCCTCCTCCTTCGAGGGGCCGGCGGGCACGAGCATCTCGCCCGTTCCCCACGCCAGCCATTCCAGCCTCACCCGCGGGAAGGCGCATAGGATCCGCCGGATTGTCTCTAGGCTCGGGTCGTGTTGCCGGAATCTTGATGACCGGAACGTGGAATATGGGATGTCGCAACGCCTGAGAAACTCGGCCATGACCAGTTCCTCGTGCCTTGCGATCTGCTCTACTCTGTCGTAAAAAGTACTCATGATGTCTCGTATTCGTTAAAAGTGTTGTTTGATCATTTCTTTCAAGGGTGAAAAATCAAATATTGGCTGTTTGTTCATCTGTTTCAGCCTTGAAATATGCTTTATGAGATGTTGGATCATGGTTTTCGCATTTGCAAAATCATATTTGTGTTGCTCAATCGAATGTCTCAAGCTTGTGAAATGGAATTTGTGTTGTTTGATCGAAGGTTTTAGGAGAGTGAGGTATTGTTGAAAAAGCTTCCGTCCTTGCTAGCGCGGATAAGCGGGTAGGGAAAGACGGAGGCAGGAGATATATAGCCATGAAGAGAATGTCGACGGTTTACTTGAGGGAGATCTTGAAGGTCTCTTCGACACCGTTGGCGGTATATAGCTTAAGCGCGTATAGTCCGGAAGGAGCGTTGCTGAAATCTAGCGTTCCTCCGGATGTAGGCAATATTCCGTTGGCGGTAGCTTGTCCGCTCATTAGGTCGGCCAATACGTATCGTAAGGTCTCGCTTGATTTGTTGGAAGAGACGGTTGCGGTCGCCATCTCGTCATTCTCTTGCGGGATGGGGGCTACGGTCACGAGCTTAGAGCCGGAGGTTACGGAAATCGAATAAGCCCTGCTGTTGGAAAAGCTGATCTGCGTTGTGTAATACGCTCCCGTGCCGCAGCTGTTGGAACCTCTTACGGAGACGGTGTAAGTACCGCTGCTGTAGGGCGAGCTGATGGATTTGGAGGGCGATGTGAAAATATTACCTCCGATGTTCCATTCCGTCCGGCTGATGCTGGCGTCTCCACCTAACGTCTCCGCTGTCAGCGTGTATCCGTTGAGGGTGATGCCGGATATGATGGGTGCGCCTACCCAAAGAGGTTTGCGAGCTAGATAGGTATTCCCGGCAAGGATATTGACGTAAGCCCGTCCGTTATAATTGCCCTTGATCGTATAATTCTTTCCGGATTGGGATACGATGGATAGGTTCGGGCTTAGCTCCAGCGTCGCTCCCGGGGCGGAGATGGTGAAAGTCCCCGTACTTCCAGCGCAAATCAAGTCCGGCCCGGACACGGAGTAGAGGTCTACGTAGGAGGCGATCCAGCTGCGGTAGGTGCCGACGTTGGTGTAATATACTGGATTTTGTGTGGGAGCATTTGTACTTCCATGAGAAACTAAACCTATTAATTCTATTTGAGAAGATGATATAGTCAAAGGAGAGCCGCTATCCCCGTGGTAGGAGGTAGAGGTAGATATTTTAGCTTTTATCTCTTCTTGCGTGCAGGATTCGATAGTGACATTTGCTTTACGTAACTGTGATATTCCGGAGATATTGGGCGCTGTCTGTCCCCATCCGGAAACGACTGCTATGGTTCCCGCTGAGTATGTGTTTTTATTAGAAATACAGACTGGTTGTTTTGAAGAGTCGAAACTGATCGGTGTAGATAATTGTAATAATGCGATATCATTTTTCTTTGTTTCCCTGTTGAAATTAGGATGTACTATTTTCCGACTAACAGATTTCCGTTGTGCGTCATTATTCAAGTTTGTATAGCCTAAACTAATAGACATTTGAGTGACTGAATGGATATCAACTAGATGAGCTGCTGTTAGAATCCATTGATTGTTGATAATACAGCCTCCCCCTTTATGTTCTCCATCTATAAAAATAGCTACTTGGAAAGGTCTTTGTTTAATATCAATGGCAGATCCCCCAATTATTTTTTGTTGGGCAAAAGCCGATACGTCGATAAATAGTAAAACTAAGAAAATAAAAAGTCTAGTAGTTCTCATGATATGTTATTTAAAATGATTAATTTTTACGTAATCTAATTTCTTTCAGATAAGCTTTGTGCTGATATATAGGACCGGGATGCCAAAACCAATCGTCATCCAAAACAGAGTCATCAAAATGTCGTACGACATTCGTTATTGACGCGGAAATATAGACCTTGGTATTTAGCGGAAGATCGTAGTCGTCAAATTCAGCGGTCTTTATGGCAATAAGTGCTTTTATGATTTCCAAAGAGTAGCTTAAATTTTCATTTATGTAATACTCTTCCGCATGATCCGCATGACAGAGAGAAACATATTCATGCCTTTCGTATCGTATCACCGCCGGCACATCCTCTAATTCGGCAATGATCCTCTCGCCCTCCATGCCGTCCGTCCCCTCGAAGCTTTCCACGACGATTAGTCCTTCTCCCTCCTCGTCGTCCTTATCGCATCCCGCCAGCAGCGGCACGATGGCCAGCAGGCAGATACTCCAAATAAAAAAAAGTTTCTTGTTCATAAGCAAAATAATTTAATGGTTTCACGATGCCTTAAAGATAGGGCATTTATCGGTTTGTTGGTGTTCTTTTCCTCCGTTTTTGCGGATTATTTCCACCACTTGTCTATCCCGAGATTAATCCGTAGCTTTGGGTGCTAAAAAGAAATGATATGAAGACGAACGACTGGAAAGATCGATTAGGCGTGATGTACTCCACGAATCCCGATTTTCAATATAATACGGGAGATACGGAGGAGGAAGATACGTTGCCGAAGGAGAAACAAGCTTTGCGTATTTCCTTGGACAAACGGAACCGGGGAGGGAAGATGGTTACCTTGATCACCGGGTTCCGGGGCACTTCCGAGGATCTGACCGCCTTGGGGAAACTCTTGAAAGTGAAATGCGGCGTAGGCGGCTCCGCGAAGGACGGGGAGATAATCATCCAAGGTGACCTGCGTGCCAAGGTGTTGGATATCCTCCGGAAAGAGGGCTATTCGAAAAGCCGTACGATCTAATCCCCGATCGCTATGCTAACAATCTATAGGGCTTCCGCCGGGGCGGGCAAGACGCATAAATTGACAGGGGAGTACCTGATGTTACTCTTCTCCCAGCCGGGCGCTTACCGCCGGATCTTGGCCGTGACGTTTACGAATAAGGCGACGGATGAGATGAAAACCCGTATCGTCCAAGAACTTTATCACCTTGCTTCCGGCCGTGCGTCCGATTATATCCAGCTACTCTCTTCCGCCTATTCCTTGACGGAGCGGCAGGTGAGGGAGCAGGCCCGGAAGATTTTGGTCGCTATCCTGCACGATTACTCCGCCTTTAATATCAGTACGATCGACCGCTTTTTCCAGCAAACGATGCGTGCCTTTACCCGCGAGATCGGCTTGCAAGGCGGCTATGGTATCGAGATGGACCAAGAACTGGTCTTGACCGAGGCGATCGATAACCTGCTGGCCGATCTGGAGAAGCCGGAGAGCAAAGATTTGCTAGGTTGGCTGCTGCGTTTCGCCGAGAACAAGATCGAGGATGGAGGTGGCTGGAGCTTGCGGAAGGATATCATGTCGCTCAGCCGGGAGGTCTTTAAGGAGAGTTATAAGGCATTTAGCGAGGAGGTCGGTAAAGATATCTCGGATAAGCAGGCCCTTGATGCCTATAAGAATGAGCTATACGCCATTATCCGCTCCGTAGAGGCGGAGGCGAAACGTTTAGGAGAGGAGGGAGTGGCGTTGTTGAAACAGTTCGCGTTACAACCCTCGGATTTTAAGGGGGGAAGCCGTTCCCCGTTTTTCTATTTCGAGAAGCTGGCGAAAGGTGAGATGAAAGAGCCGACAGCCACGTTCCAAGCTTTGCCGGATAATCCGGATGCCTATACGACCAAGACGACTCCACCGGGTCTCCGGCAGATCATCGGGTGTGTATATGAGGAAGGGTTGAATGCCTGCGTAAAGAATATCGTATCCCTGTTCGCCAACCTGACGGCCTATAACACGGCCCGGGAGATCGTACGTTATTATTATACGTTAGGGATCTTAACCGATATCTCCCGGCAAATCGCCTCTTACCGGGAAGAAAAGAATGTGATGCTGATCGCCGATACGACCGAGTTGCTGAATAAGGTCATCAGCGGCAGTGACGCCCCCTTTATCTACGAGAAAACGGGTACGCACGTAGATCATTATATGATCGATGAGTTCCAAGATACCAGCGGCATGCAGTGGAATAATTTCCGGCCCTTGGTGGAGGAGAGTCTGGCGAATGGTAGGGCGAACTTGATCGTTGGCGATGTGAAGCAAAGTATTTATCGTTTCCGTAACTCGGATTGGAAGCTATTGGACGAGCAAGTCCGCAGGGATTTCGAGGAGGAACAGGTCTGTGAGGAAACCCTGATGGATAATTGGCGAAGCTGCCGCCATATCGTGGAGTTTAATAACGCGTTCTTCACCGCCGCTCCGGCGATCCTGCAGGATCTATATAATGAGGCGTTGAAAAACTCCTCATTAAGCGAGGAAGAACGCACGGCCTTTTTCACGAAGATCATGACCGCTTATGATAAGAGCATTCAGCGTGTCCCTCCCCCTTTCCAGAAGAAGGACGGACATGTACGGATCGATTTCTTGTCCGGCGATGAGGAGAAGAAGTGGGAGCAAGAGGCGATGGAGCGCTTGCCGGCTACCTTGGAGCGCTTGCAGGATAACGGTTACGCGCTAAAAGACATCGCCATACTCGTGCGTACCAATCAAGAAGGCGCTTTAGTGGCTGATACGTTGCTAGCCTATAAGGAAGAGCATCCGTCCGACCGGTACAATTACGATATCATCTCCGATGATGCCCTGTTCGTGGGTAGTTCTCCGGCGGTCCGTTTCCTGATCGCCGTATTGCGCTATTTGCGAAATCCGGAGGACCGGACGAACAGGAAATTGGCGATGTATGCCTATCAAGTATTAACCGGAAAATTCGGGGAGAGCGAGGCGGACGAGTCTGTTTTCCAAAACCTTCAGTCTATCTCCCGGCAATCCTTGTACGAGGTAACCGAAGGGCTTTTCCGTAACTTCTCCGCTTACTTCCCGGAAACGGAACAGGTATTCGTGCAAGCCTTTCTGGATATGGTTTCCGAGTATGCCCAAAAAGAAAGCGCGGATTTGAACCGTTTCTTGAGATGGTGGGACGAGACCGGTTATCGAAAGACGATCGCTACCCCGGATGGGCAAAACGCTATCCGCATCTTGACCGTACATAAATCCAAGGGCTTAGGTTTTAAGGTCGTTATCATTCCTTTCGGGGACTGGGAGATCGACCATAAGCCGACAAAGCCCGTTATCCTTTGGTGCCACCCGGAGAAGAAGCCGTTTGACCGCCTGCACTTAGTTCCTGTCCGTTACGGACAGATCCTGAGTAGCACGATTTTCGCCAAGGATTATTTCAAGGAGCGCTTGCATGCTTTCATCGATAACTTGAATACCTTATACGTCGCTTTTACCCGTTCGAAAGAAGAACTGATCGTATTCTCCCCCCGTCCGAGGAAGATCAACAAGGAAGGTAAGGTTGAGAAGATAACTTCCATCGCCGATCTATTGTGGGCGGGGGTGGAGACGGAGATCGAGGATGATACCTTTGAAAGGGGCGAATGGTGGCATCCAGCTTCGGGTAGAACGGCAGAAGATACCCTGGAGGAAATTCCCATGAGCCGCCTGTATTCCGTTTCCCCGGATGATCGTTTACAATTACGCCTGCATGGGAAAGGATTCTTTTTCGATAATGCCAGGCGGAAGCACGGTACCTTGATGCATGAGGTATTGAGCCGGATACGTACGCCGAAAGATATTCCCGCTTCGGTCGAAAGTTATCGGTTAGCCGGGGTGATTAACCGGGAGGAAGCGGCGGAGTTGATCAGCCGTCTGGAAGAATTATTGCAAGCGGAGGAGGTAAAGGCTTGGTATGATGGTTCCGCCCGTGTCTTGAATGAAGTGGATATCCTGTTCGGTAAAGGCTTGTCTAAACGCCCGGACCGGGTGATGATAAAAGATAACAAGGTAATTGTCGTGGATTATAAATTTGGCGAACGGCAAGATAAGCGCCATCCTAATCAGGTAAGAAATTACCTGCAATTAATTCGTAAAATGGGTTTCGAGCGGGTCGATGGATACCTTTGGTACGTAGAGTTAGGCAAAATAGAGGCAGTGAATAAGTGATATATTTTTGATATTCGGTAAAAATGAATATTTTTGCAGATTCTTAGTATAAAACGATACAGTCAAAGAAGAATGAAAGTACATAAAGAAGGAACCGGTTTACTGCTTACGTTGTTTACAATATTATTTATTGTGAATATAACTTTGTACCATACGGTAGGTAAGGGTATGCTGTTTTATTCTGTCGCTTTTGTTTCTACCGTATTGTTCCTATTGGTATTAAACTTCTTCCGTAGTCCTTTCCGTCGGTTTCCTTATGATTCGGAAGGCTTGGTGATCGCTCCCGCCGACGGTACGATCGTTGCCATCGAGGAAGTGATGGAGAACGAGATCCTTCATAAGAAGTGCCTACAGATATCTATCTTTATGTCTATCTTCAACGTACATGCCAATTGGTTTCCCGTAAACGGTACCGTTAAGCATGTTTCCCACCAGAACGGGCGTTTTATGGCGGCTTATCTGCCGAAGAGTAGTACGGAGAACGAACGTTCGGCGGTCGTGATTACCACGAGGAACGGGGTGGATGTCTTGGCTCGTCAGATTGCCGGGGCGATGGCACGCCGCATTGTTACATATGCCAAACCGGGAGAGAAATGTCATGTGGACGAGCAAATGGGGTTTATTAAATTCGGTTCTCGCGTGGATGTCTACCTGCCGGTAGGAACAGAGGTGTTAATAGAGATGGATCAAAAAGTAACAGGCAATCAAACGCCTATAGCCCGTTTGTCAAAATGAGTATAAGAAAACATATTCCTAATACAATTACGTGTCTGAGCCTTCTGTCCGGGTGTGTCGCCAGTGTTATGGCCTTGCACGGAAATCTTTTATCTGCGTTGATTTGGATTATTATAGCCGCGGTCTTTGATTTCTGCGATGGCTTTGCCGCTCGTTTATTGAAGGCTTACTCGCCGATGGGAAAGGAATTGGATTCCTTGTCAGATATGGTAAGTTTCGGCTTCGCTCCGGGCATGGTGGTCTATTGGTTGTTGGGAGAGGCTTCTACGGCTTTGCCTTTTGGCTCATTGAATACGTATATCCCTTATCTGGCGTTCGTGATCCCTACGTTTTCAGGTTTGCGTTTGGCTAAGTTCAATATTGATGAACGGCAAACTACCTCGTTTATCGGCTTGCCGGTTCCAGCGCATGCTTTATTTTGGGCTTCGGCGGGGTATTCTGTTTTACCGGTTGTCCATGCGAATGAAGGCTTGTTCGTGTTGGTGACTGTTATCTTGGCGTTTATTACCTCCTTGCTGTTGGTGTCTGAGATACCGATGTTCTCGCTGAAGGTGAAATCCTTAGCGTGGAAGGGTAATGAGCTTCGCTATATATTGATCGCTTGTGCCATTATTTTCGTGGCGTTATGGGGATTCTTGGGAATCTCTGGAACCATCCTGTTATATATAGTCTTGTCTATTTTTAACAAAAAGGGATAAACAAGAATTCTTATCTTTGTGTTTGTGATAGTAAAGAATCATTTAAGTATCGGATTATGTTTAAGTTTTTGTTTGTAATATTCTTTTTCTTTATCCTGTTGGTGTTTCTGATGGGTTTCTCCATCTTGCGTACCTTTAAGAACATCTTTTTTGGTAGCGGAAACAGCACTCGTAAGGGAGAACAACGTCGTCAAACAAATAGCAATACTTCCGGACATCGTTCTACGACTACTACCGCCCGGGACGATGATGATGATCGTACACCTTATGTGCACCGTAAGAAGATATTCGCCAAGGATGAAGGGGAGTATGTGGATTACGAGGAAGTTAAATAGAGCTTAGCGTCTTTGCTTGAAGAAACGCTGCATTTCTTCCGCGCACTCTTTTTCAAGGATACCTTTTTTGATAATCGCTTTCGGATGGAAGGCTTGAGGGGCGAATTTGGAGAAACCTCTTTTATCATCGGATGCCCCGTATACGATCGTGCTTAATTGTGCCCATCCGATCGCGCCGGCACACATTATGCAGGGTTCCACGGTTACGTATAGACTACAATTTGTCAGGTATTTCGCTCCTAAGACTCCGGTGGCGACCGTAATCGCCAACATCTCGGCATGTGCGGTCACGTCGTTCAAGCATTCGGTTTGATTATGCGCCCTCGCTATGATCTGGTTGTTGCAGACGATAACAGCTCCTACGGGAACCTCACCCTCGGACGCTGCCGCACGAGCTTCCACCAACGCTTGCTTCATGAAATATTCGTCATTGAAAGGATTCATCTTCTCATCTCATTTTCGTTGAAAAGAGTCGGATAATCCTCCTCCAAGGTCTTGAGGATGTGAGAAAGGATCGTCTCTCGGTACCAACGGGACTTATTCTCGATCTTGTAGCGTGAAAGGTAACGTTTTACCGCTTTATGCTCTTCGTCATTCAGCATAAAGGTCACTTTGTGTACCCTCGGATGATTGGGGTGAGCCGATGAATATTTACGTTCTTCTCTCATACATTTGCAAATGTACGAGTGAATAGCCGAATAACAAAGAAAATGGCTATATTTGTGCAAATTAATGCGATGGCAAGACAGAACGATATGGGTCGGGAAGGTGAGTCTGAGGCTCGTGCCTATCTGGTAAAACATGGATATAACGTGTTGCATACCAATTGGCATTGGCATCATTATGAACTGGATATTATCGCTGTCAAGGAAGATGAGTTAATCGTGGTGGAGGTAAAGACACGCTCTGAGGATTTTTTGCTTTCACCGGAAGATGCGGTAGACACCAAGAAGATTCGGAGGATTGTCGCCGCTGCGGATGCCTATGTCCGTTATTTTAATATAGACTTACCAGTCCGTTTTGATATCGTGACATTGATCAAGAAAGAGACGGGTTTCCTGATCGACCATATCGAAGATGCTTTCTATGCTCCTTGCCGTTAAAAGATAAAAGTTATGAATATAGAAGAAGTACGTGAATACTGCCTTTCCTTGAAGAATACCATCGAGTGTTTCCCGTTCGATGAGGTATCGCTGGTCTTTAAGGTAGAGAATAAGATGTTCCTGCTGCTTCCTTTGGATGCGGAGGAGCCTCATGTCTCCTTGAAATGCAGTACGGACTATGTGGAAGAGTTACGGGAACGGTATACGGCGGTTGAGCCGGCTTATCATTTTAATAAGAAATACTGGAATAGCATTTATCTGGATCGGGATATGGAGGACGAGGAGGTTAAACGTTGGATCTTCCACTCTTACCGGGAGGTGATCGCTAAACTACCAAAAAATATAAGGGAAATTTATAATGATGAGCACTGATAATGAATCTCCCCGCATCTTGCGTGTGGCGGAAACCACTTCTACGAATAGCCTGCTTCGTGAGCTGGTCATCAAGGAATCTCTTCTGGAAGGAAGTGTAGTTGTCGCTGATTTCCAGACAGCCGGACGTGGGCAGATAGGGAATGTCTGGGAGTCTGAGGCGGGAAAGAACTTGATGTTTAGTACAGTCCTGTACCCTACGTGCATCCCGGCAAATCGCCAATTCTTGATTTCTCAAATAGCGGCCTTGAGCGTAAAAGAGACGTTAGACTCATATACGGATCATGTCACAGTGAAATGGCCGAATGATATTTATTGGAAAGATAAGAAGATTTGCGGAATGTTGATCGAGAACGATCTATCAGGGCATAATCTATATTGCTCCATCATCGGGATCGGCATAAACTTGAATCAAGCGGTGTTCCGGGGAGATGCTCCGAATCCTGTTTCTTTATTTCAGATAATCGGCAAGGAAGTAGATCGAGAAGAGGTTTTGGACCGTTTCCTCTCAGTATTCTATCGCTATTATTTATCTCTCCTCCAAGAGGAATACGAGGATATTCGTATCCGCTATCAATTCGCGTTGTATAGAAGGGAGGGCTATCATGCCTATAGGGATGAGGCGGGAGAATTCGAGGCCTGTATCCATGATATTGAATCAACCGGGCATCTTTTGCTAGCGTTACGGGATGGAAGCATCCGTCGTTATGCTTTTAAGGAGGTTTCTTATTGTAAGTGATGTTTTTGAGCAGCGAAGGTACGTGTTATTAATATATCTAGTTCCAGATAGCTATATGTCTTATTTGCGGAAAATAATATATCTATATATTAAAGTACGTGTACATTATATATAGATCCCTATTTATTAATGAAATTAATCGGAAAATATATATCTTTTGTACCGAACAATAGTGGGTTTGTCTTTGTAATCGGTGGTTTTGTAATGAATAGTCTATTTGATTGATAAGAAAGCCTATATGGCGAGAAAAAAATGATAAAGAAGGGTTGCGCGAATCAAAGAAACGCGTACCTTTGCAAATGATGAATAAAGTCGATCGCCGTTTGTATTGATTTTTAAGAGAGCGATCGTTGTTAAAGAGCTTATTACACTTTAGTATTAATATTAAATTATTTAATTATGAACAAAAAGTTTTCTACTCTTTTGGCTGGTGCTGCGCTTCTTGGTGCGGTTTCAGCTAATGCGCAGACAGCTGCTCAGCCTGTGAAGAAATTGGTGGAAGGTGCTAATAGCGGCTTGTATCAATTGGTAACAGAGACTGGTCAAGTGCTGACAATCGAAGAGGTTAGCGGTACGGACCAATTTAAGGCAATTGCAGCTCCTACTTCTTCTACAGGTTTATCAAACACTTTATGGTGCGTAACTGTTTCATCCGAAAATCAAGGTCAAGCTCCTAAGTATGACTTTATGACTAAGACTGGTAAGTTCTTAGGCGTAGAGGCTTCAGCTTATTTGACAGGTGCCGCTAAGAATGCAGAAGTTACTCCTGTTGTCGGTGCTGATGTATCAGGTTGGGCTTTCTCTCCGGTATTTAAAACTGAATTGAAAGAGAAAATGCCTCTTTACTCCTATTTTACTAAAGACTCAGTAATTGGTCTTAAGGTAGATGCTTCTGGTGTTGTAACAGTGAAGAAAGCTTTGGCTACAGCTGAAGCAATTGATGCTGCTGGCTATACGAAGTTTACATTGAAGACTTCACAGTCTATTGTGTTTAACTCAAATGAGCTGAATACTGTTTTAGGAACTCAAGACGCTAAGGCTGGTATTAAGTTAACGTTTAAACCTGAAGTAGTAGGTGAGGATATCGTAAATCCGTTTACAGCTAAGAAGTTCTTAACTCAATCATCTGATGAGGCTGGTTATCAATTCGTATTGAATTCAGACTCTTCTTATTTATTTGTTGATACAGCTTATACTAACGCAGTAGGTGGCGCTAAGTTCTTAGCTTACAACTGGCGTGCGTTGAAGGATTCTTATAAGAAAGGTACTAATCTTCCAAGTGCAAAGGATTCTATCTTAGCTGACGCAGCGTTGAAAAATCAATTCAAGTTTAAATTCATCTATCATCCTTCTGTAGATAGCCTTGAAGTTCAGGTTAAGAATGTTGTAACGAAAGAGGAAGGTGATGCAAATTGGGCTAGTGCAGCAACTGTTGCGGCTAACAATCATGCAGACTGGAATATTTCATTGCAAGAGCTTATCAAGGATAAAGTTCGTATCTTGACAGTTGCTGAAAAGCAAAATACAAAGATCGAATTAGGTTTCTCTGGTTGCGAAGCTGTTAAGACAACTAAGACAACTGTTGCTGACGGTGTTTATGTAATCAAGAATGCTAAGACTGGTAAATATTTGGCAGTTCCTATTCATAAAGGTAATCAAGCTAGTGCTGCTGATGAATGGGTTACATTGGATTTGCAAGATGCAACTCATATGCCGGCTTATCAATGGGTAGTTTTGAAGAAGAACATTGTTGATAAGACCAGTACTTCTCCGATTTCTGTTACAAACCGTGAGTTTGATGACGTAGAATATTCTACTGTTCAGTTGAACAGAAACGAAGGTGGAGCTTATTTGTATGCTTCTAACTTAGGTGACTCTTTGGAATTTGTTCCGGTAGCAAAAGAAATCTATTCTGATAAATATCTTGGTTATAAGAAATTGACTAAGGATGAGCTGATTACTAATAAGTATACATTTAACTACTGGCATCCATACTCTTCTGAGAAATATATCGCTAAGTCTGAAAAAGACTCTACTTTGACTGTTCTTGAAGGTAAGACTGCATTCTCTATCAAGGGTGAAGAAGAGTTCGCTTATGGTTATAAGGTTACTACTGCTATCGCTGGTGATGGTAAGAAAGTCGCAGGTAGAATCCCGGGCTTGGCTCAATTGGTAAGAACAGAATATCAGATCATTTATGGTGTTGATGCTAAGTTCAATCAAGCTGCGGAAGATAAATATGCGGTAAGTAAATATCTTGCTAATGACTCTGTTTACTTCAAGGAGAATAACCATATTGATGGCAAACATTATTATGCTATCGTAGAAGGTGACTATAAGGGTCTTAAGTATAATAAGGCTGGTGTATCTGACTATGACGCTTCAGCTTCTTTGAAGGTTCAAAAATTATTAGGTGAATCAAGAACTTCTGCGTTCTTCATCGCTCCTGACAACACTCCGTTGTATCGTCGTTTCAATAACGCCGCTCTTGGTGAGAATGAAAATGATGGTCCTGACAGCTTGATGTTCGTTGAGAAAATCCGTAAGGAATACTTGATGGATGAGCATAACTTGAACTTGACTAATAAGAATGTTGACTTCGCTGGTATCTGGAGTAAGGATAAGGCAGAAGGTAAATTGGCATTCCGTGTTGATACTGCATGGTTGAATCGTGGTTCTGGTAACGTTAAACCTCAATACTTGATCTCTGTTGCTCGCAACGATCAAGAGGCTATCGCCGGTACTCCTTGTACAGAAACTGATAACCACTATAACTTCGACAAGGATGGCAAACCTTATAAGACGGATGCTGCTCATTGCGTTCACGCAACTCCGGGTCGTCCTGGCTTCGCTTATGGCAAGTACTTGGTTAACTTCTCTGATTCTGTAGTTGCTTCTAAGTATAAAGCTCCTTATATGGATATTGATGGTGGTTACACTCGCGTAGGTTTTGTTAAGGCTATCCATTCTGGTGACAGCTTGTTCATCTTGGTTAACGAGTTCAAGAATATGGAACCAGCTAAGTTAGATACTGCTGCTATCGTTAAGTCTTATACTGCCGCTAAGATCAATGGTAAATATATCATCAACTTGGCGAGCGATCAACATAAGAATGTAACTTGGTCATTCCGTTATGTAAATCCTGATAAGGCTGCTACAGCTTACAAGACCGGTAAAGAAGACGATGCTAATGAATTCTTGTTTGAGTCTAACATCTATAATAAGGATGGTGTAGCTGTATCTGGTTCTATGAATGCAGGTAAAGTAACTCCGACTTACGGTGGTGTTGGTGCAGGTACTATTGCACCTGAATATGCAGCATGGTTGAAGATGCAAAATGGTTGCTTGGTATTAACTCGTGGTGATTCTAAGTTCAGCAGCATGTCAACAGGTAGCGATGGTGCATTGATCTTCAACGCATATTCTAAGACTGAAGCTGACGATATGGTAACATCTAACGATAACATCAACAATGTTGAAGGTGTATCTGTAGTAGCTGGTAACGGTACTGTAACTGTTCAAGGCGCTGCTGGTAAGTCAGTAGTTATCACTAACATCTTAGGTAAGGTTGTTGCTGAGACAGTTCTTACTTCAGACAACGCAACTATCGCTGTACCTGCTGGTATCGTAGCTGTAGCTGTTGAGGGTGAAGAGGCTGTTAAGACAATCGTTAAATAAGTAGAAAACTGATCGAATTTCCGTAAGGAAAGACACAGTTCATAAGATAGAGCCCCGTCGATGTACTTCGGCGGGGCTTTTGTGCGTCCCCCCCTACGAGTGTTTCATATCTAAATACAAAAACAAGGTATCTTAGTTTCATTGAGCAAGTATCCTAAGTTCATTAGCGAAGTATCTTAGGTGTATGGGGCGATGAAACTAAGATACTTTTCTCATGAGTACCTTGTGTGAGTGTCGGTGTCGTCATATGCGACTACTACCGGCATGGGCTGTAAGGACTACTCGTGCAGGTTCTAGGCTCTACTGCCCCGTTATTCTTTCTTTTTGATAGATAAATGTCTATATGTGTGACATCCCTTTTCGGTGGAGAGCGTAAAATAGCAGAGACAGGATGACTGTAAACGGCATTTTTCATTGAAAAAGCCCCCTTTTTGTACGTGATAGGTGGTGAAAGCCTATGCGATAGGTCGCGTTGGGCAACGCCGGTAGTGCCGATGGGCATCGTGAATAGTCAAGAATAGGGTTGTTGATACTTGTGAATGGGCATCATAACCTTGTTACGACCCAGTTCTAACCCCATAACCCCCCTCAAGCAACCCACTAAATATGAATTACAATGAATGAATTCCGCTAGAATGAAAGGCCGTTTTTCGATAAGACGCTGTCATATAAATGATTGCTGAAATTTTTTCTCGTATTTGAGAATGAACTGTCCATCAGCCCGGAAAAATCGATTTTCCCGGACTTGATATTACAAATTGTCAAAATGGTATTCATAAGAATCTTTTGACAGAGGATTTGTAACATTGAATTTAGATAATGTTTTTACCCCAAAAAACGTTGTAATGAAGAGAAAACATTATCTTTGCTAAAAAGAGATAAAGCCGTAAAATATGAATGTAGATAGTCTTTTAAAACGTTACTTTAATGAGTGTGAGGGACATCCTTTGATTGAAGTGTTCGATAATGAGAATATCTATAATGTATATTCGGATATTGTGAGATCTCTTACGAATTATCCCGATATAGAGTTAAGTGTGATGCAGGCATTGAGCTACTGCTTCTATGAGGTGCTGGATAATGTTTTGACTCATTCAGGCAAAAATTGTGGAACTGCGATCTCTTTATATATTCATACAAATATAGAACTCAATCCGAATGAGATCGTGGAGAACCGTACGGACTGTGAGTCGCAATTTAATGAGGAGTTTGCGCCAACTGATGATTTAGAACAACTATGGTAATATAAAAGCAATGAATAAGATGACTACATTTAAATTTGTTACGATAAATGAGAACTTGGGTACTAGGCAACTGGGAGAGTACGTTCGTACGTTGTTATTGCGGCTTATTGAGGAGAATGAGAAAGTCGTATTGGATTTTACCGGTGTGAATGTGGTCTCTAACTCTTTTGCGGATGAGTGTTTAGCCAAGTTACTCTTCACAATGCCCTTAGAGGAACTGAAACAACGTACCACATTTAGGGGATTGAATGAATTTGCACGTAAGAATATAGCGATCGCTTTTCGCCGACGGTTGAATGCTATGAACTTAGATGCGTGTTAAAACTTCGTTATCATTTCCAAAAAAACACCTATATACCAGCCTTATAACCCTCTATTTGATTTATTCTGCTTATATTTGCGAGTTATCAACAGTTAGGGCGATTTATCAACAAAACAAGCATTGTTTTGATTGAACCCTGTTTGGTTCAGTTTTTAATGTTTAGTTTTGCCCTCGAATTAATTAGGTATAGTATGGGAAAGATTATCGCTTTAGCAAATCAGAAAGGTGGAGTCGGGAAGACAACCACCACGATTAATCTGGCTGCGTCATTGGCCGCTCTTGAGAAAAAGGTGCTGGTCGTAGACGCTGATCCGCAGGCGAATGCCTCATCCGGTCTGGGTGTGGACATACGTAATGTAGAACTTTCTATCTATGAATGTCTGGTGAACGGTGAGGACGCGAGCGGCGCTATCACACAGACTGAAGTGGAAGGACTGGATATCATCCCCTCTCATATCGATTTGGTGGGAGCGGAGATCGAGATGCTAAACTTGGAGAATCGTGAACGGATCTTGAAGCAGATATTGACACCGCTGAAAGAGAAGTACGATTTTATCCTGATCGACTGCTCTCCTTCTTTGGGATTGATAACCGTGAATGCCTTGACAGCCGCCGATTCGGTGATCATCCCGGTACAATGCGAGTATTTCGCCTTGGAAGGTATCAGTAAGCTGTTGAACACGATCAAGATTATCAAATCAAAGCTGAACCCGGCACTGGAGATAGAGGGATTCCTCTTGACTATGTATGATTCCCGCCTGCGTTTGGCAAACCAGATTTATGAGGAAGTGAAACGTCCGTTCCGCGATTTGGTATTTACTACCGTGATCCAACGAAACGTGAAGTTGAGCGAGGCTTCCAGTTACGGTAAACCTGTCTTATTGTATGATGCGGATTCGAAAGGATCTATCAACCATATGCAGTTGGCACAGGAGATTGTTGAAAAAAATAAAGGATTATGGCAGCATTAAAAAGATCGGCGTTAGGCCGTGGATTAGACGCGTTAATTACGATGGATGACCTGAAGACAGGTGGTTCATCGTCTATTAGTGAGATCGAGTTAAGCAAGATCCAGCCTAATCCGGAACAACCTCGATCTGTCTTTGAGGAAGAGACCTTGGAGGAGTTGGCTACCTCTATCCGCTCGTTAGGCGTGATACAGCCGATTACGTTGAAGGAAATCGGCCCCGAGCAATATATGATCATCTCTGGCGAACGCCGTTATCGTGCGTCGCTTAAAGCAGGTTTGGAGCGTATTCCCGCTTATATTAAGACGGCGGCCGACGAGAACGTGGTGGAGATGGCTTTGATAGAGAATATCCAACGAGAGGACTTGAACTCTATCGAAATCGCGTTAGCTTATCAAAAATTAATCGATAATTACGGCTTGACCCAAGAGGGGTTGAGCGAAAGGGTTGGAAAGAAACGTGCTACGATCGCTAATTACCTTCGTTTATTGAAACTTCCCGCCGAGATCCAAGTAGGATTGAAGGACAAGAAGATCGATATGGGACATGCCCGGGCATTGATCCCTGTGGATGACCCGGAGGTTCAATTAGCTTTATATGAGCAGATATTGGCTCAAGGACTCTCCGTTCGTAACGTGGAGGAGATGGTGCGCAATATAGCCGAGGGAATACAACCGGAATTGCCGGAAAAGAAAAAATCGGATCGTAAGCCGATACTTCCGGAAGAGTTTAAATTGCTGAAAGATCATTTGTCCCGTTACTTCAATACGAAAGTCCAGTTGACTTGCAATGAGAAGGGAAAAGGTAAAATTACGATTCCTTTCGCCACGGAAGAAGAGTTGGAGCAATTGATCGGGTTACTGGATAAATTGAAATGAGAAATCGAATCATACTCCTTTTGATCGGATTCATGTGCTATGCCGGGATGGGTAACGCACAGGAGGATAAGACGGAGAAAGCCGTTCCTGCTATAGTTTCCGATTCCGTGGAGGTAGCTGCCCCGGATTCTACCGTGCAAGCCGTCTTGATGGCGGCCGATTCGGTGGGCGTACCGGAAGTGAAGATGAAGCTGGCTTTTAAGCCGAATCCGACAAAAGCGGTCTTGTTCGCCTTGGTACCGGGTCTGGGACAGATCTATAACCGGAAATATTGGAAATTACCGATCGTTTACGGTGGCTTGATGGGATGTATGTATGCCGTGACTTGGAATAATAAGAATTATAAGGATTATTCGACGGCTTATAAGGATATCATGTATGATGCCGCTAAGAATCTGGAAAATCCGGATGCTTGGAGTAAAAGTTGGCAAGACTTGACTTCCATGGCTCCTGAGGATGCGATTAATAATTCCAATTTCAAGGATCAATTGAAAAGACAGAAGGATTATTTTCGTCGATATAGAGACTTGAGTATAATTATTACGGTCGGGGTGTATGCGTTGAGTATCGTGGATGCTTACGTGGATGCCCAGTTATTCGATTTTGATATATCACCGGATTTATCCTTGCATTTGGAGCCGGTTGTTAGTCCGAAGACGAGTGTCACGCCTCGTACTTACGGATTGAATTGCAGTCTAAAATTCTGATATACATGAAAAGATACCTGCTAGCACTCATTTGTTTAAATGGTTTGGTCTCATTGGTCTATGCGCAGGAAGAGACCCGAATTGAGGAAAAAGATACCTTAAGCTCGCTGGAGTCTGAGGTCGGATTGATTCCGGAAAGCTTGGATGCGAACGTGGATAGTTTGCTCCGTACTTGGCATGTGCAATATTTCTCAAAAAGAGAGGACTTTTGCCATGATGACGACGAGAATGTCTATTTCCCGGATTCGGTCTATATCGACCGCCTGTCTAGGCTTCCCAGCGTGATCGCTTTGCCCTATAATAATATAGTGCGTGATTGTATTGACTTATATGCGGAGCGTAAACGAAATTTAGTGCGTTATATGCTGGGGATGGCGGACTTTTATTTTCCGATAATCGAGCAGGTGTTGGATGAGCATGGCCTGCCTATTGAATTGAAATATCTTGCCGTCGTGGAAAGTGCCTTGAATCCGGTAGCTCTCTCTCGTGTGGGCGCTTGTGGTTTATGGCAATTCATGCTTCCTACGGGTAAGAGCTATGGCTTGGAGATTAATAGCTTGGTGGACGAGCGCCGGGACCCCTTGAAAGCGACCAAGGCCGCTTGTAAGTATTTCAAGGATATGTACGCTATCTATGGGGATTGGAATTTAGTGTTGGCATCTTATAACTGCGGGCCGGGCAACGTGAATAAAGCGATCCGTCGTTCGGGGGGCAAGACGGACTTCTGGGATATCTTCCCTTATTTACCGAAAGAGACTCGTTCATACGTCCCCTTATTTATCGCCGCCAATTACGTCATGAATTATTATTGCGAGCATAACATCTGTCCGATGCAAACCAGCTTGCCGCTAGCCACGGATACGGTCATGGTGAATAATGCCCTACATTTGCAGCAAGTATCGGATCTATTGCAAGTAGATATTGAGACGTTGCGTGCGTTAAATCCACAATATAAAAGAGACATCGTTCCGGGTAATACCCGCCCTTCGGTTTTGAAACTACCTGCGGCGGAAACCTATGCTTTCATTGATAAAGAAGATACGGTCTATACGCATCGGATCGAGGAACTGTTGGCGAATTGCATTTCTGCGAATAACTCTAATGGCTCTTTACCAAGTGGTGCGACCCGGGAAAAAATCACCCACGTGGTATTGAGTGGTGAGAATCTTTATACGATCGCTAATCGCTATGGAGTGACAGCGAAAGATATCCGTAAATGGAACGGGCTAGGCTCCAACCGGGTAGCGAAAGGAAAACGGTTAAGATTATATGTAGATAATGGGGGTGTCGCTTTTGCCTCGGCTTCCGTCGCTACAAAACAGATCGCTTCCGCCAATAAAGATTTTGTCTCTTATAAGGTTAAATCGGGAGATTCGCTTTATTCGATTTCCAAGAAATACCCTGGGGTTACCGCTTCTTCCTTACAAAAGGTGAATGGGCTGTCAAGTCCGGATATCCGTCCGGGTCAAGTACTGAAGATACCGGTAGGATGATCATTCGGGGATAATTCGTCTTTAACTCTTTTTTTTCGCTTTCTTCCTGCACTGGAGAAGGATGTGAATGATTTTTTATTCCTTTGTATACGAAAAAAGATACAATCGTATGGGTTCATTGGATGAAAAGATATCAGTGGTCAAGGCTAAACCTTGGTTGGTCAGTTTGGTTTGCGCGGTGTTTATCGCCTATCCGAATTTGGCATGGATCTTTTGTGACATGAGCTATCTGGCTCCGAACGATCATCAAGGGTTTTTGCTCTTCTTTGGGTTCCGTTTTCTTTACTTTTGGGGACTTATTTGGTTTTTGCTGAAAAGTAACTTGAGGCACGAGGATTGTACCTCCTTCTTCGAGCGGTTGCTCTGGAATGCCCTGTACGTTTCCGGAGGCTTTGTTGTCTATAAATTGATCTCCTTCCTGACTATTAGTTATGATCGTTTTTTGAGTATCATTATCTTCCAGTTTATCGTGTTGGCGTTGTTATGTACCTTGATCGGCTATATACAAATGCTATATCACAATCAACGGGAAAAGGATCAATTGATCGAGAATCTGCGTGTCGAGAATTTGCAGAGCCGCTGCGATGCGTTGGTGAACCAGATCAATCCGCATTTCTTTTTCAATTCATTGAATGGAATCTCCTCCTTGATACGGAAGAAAAACGATGAGAATACCTTGTTGTATGTTACGAAATTGTCCGATATATTCCGTTATATCCTTCAGAGTGATAAAAAGAATTTGGTACCACTGTCGGAGGAGCTTGCGTTTATAGAGGCTTTTCAGCATGTAATGGTAGTCCGTTTCGCCAATAAGCTTACTTTTACGATCGAAGTTCCCGAAGATAAGCGGAACTTGCGAATTCCCGTATTATCTTTGCTTCCGTTGGTAGAGAACGTGACGGTACATAATATTATAGACAGCGAGCACCGGATGGATATCTTGATCCGGCTGAACGAGCGAATGGAACTGGTTGTTTCTAATCCAATCTATCCGAAATTGACCTTACCGGATACGAATGGAACCGGGCTTAAGAATCTGGAGAATCGTTTCTTTCTATTAATGAATAAACAAATACGGGTAGAATCTGATGAGGATGAGTTTCAGGTATACCTACCCCTAAAATGATGCTATATGAGAATACTGATCGTAGAGGACGAGACCGCCGCCTATGAGAACTTAGCGGATATGTTGGTTACAATAGATCCCACGATTGAGATCATGGGAAATACGGAGAGTGTCCGGCAAACGGTACGTTGGCTGCAAGCCAATCCGAGGCCGGATTTGATTTTTATGGATATTCATTTATCGGACGGTTCCGCTTTCGCTATTTTTGACCAGATAGAGGTGGAGGCACCGATCATCTTTACTACGGCGTACGATCAATATGCGATCGACGCTTTCAAAGTAAACAGCATAGACTATATCTTGAAGCCGATTAAGCCGGAAGAATTGAAACGGGCCTTAGATAAGTTTAGCCGATGGAATCATCAAGATATCATCCATTATTTATCCCAATTAACACAGTTGTCTACTACTCCTAAATACAAGGATAAACTACTGATTCCTATTAAGGATAAATTGTTGCCTATTAGCTTGAAAGATGTGTCTTGTTTCTATACGGCTGATAAGAGTACATATGTTTATTTAAAGACTGGTAATTCGTATCCATATGCTAAAACATTGGAACAGATAATTTCTTCTTTAAGTCCTGCTGATTTTATTCGTGCGAATAAACAATTCATCATTTCTCGTGATAGCGTGAAGGACATAACAATTTGGTTTGATAGCCGTTTGCTCGTTACTTTGGATATAGAAGTGCCTGAGCGTATATATATTAGTAAAAATAAAGCATCCGAGTTTAAGTCTTGGGTAGTAAGTCTGGAATGATAATTAAATAGAAATGCCGGTTCTCTTAAAGCCGGCATTTTTTTGCCCTTTTCGTGTTCAATCCCCATTTTTTCCTTTTCGTCAACAATCGGAAACTGCCTATCCGATAATTCTTCATCTTTGCAATACAAACAAGGAGATACATCAATAAGATGTAAGTTGAAATTTTGATGTTAATCCGAGTTTTATCATACACATTAGATAGGTTAATAGGTTTGTAAAAAAGGATTAGTCCGAAACAAAAGAATGTTTAGGCTATCTTCTCTAAAATGAGTGTTTGTTTTGTGAATAGTTTTGTAATAGGTAAATTGTAGGTATTATGAGAAAGTTAATTATGGCGGTAGCGGTTTTGGGAATGAGTGCTACAATGAATTTTGCGAAAGCGCAATGTGTGAATGAATATGGGAATAAAGAACCGTTTGCGGTAGAGTTTAGCCGATTGAGTTCTTATCTAGGATTGGCTCCTTACCAAATGGAGGAGGTACTTAACATTAATGATTATTTTGTACAAGAACAAAGAAAGAGTTTGAGCAAAGACCTGAAGCGTCAGGATGAACGATTGCAAAAAGCCGTGTACGGCAATTTGAAGCTGATGAAAGAGGCGTTGACTGCCGATCAGTATCGCAAGTATGTCATATTGTTAAATGTAACTAACAACAATAACCGATTAACCGGAGCTGTGACATTTACGGATATCTATTTGGCTGAGAATAAATGAGTGTAACCTTGGCTCGATGTGATGTTGATTAGAAAGGCGATCCTTGTGTCGAACAGGGATCGCCTTCTTTGCTTCTGTCCTTTTCCTTTTGGAAGTGCGCTATCAGATTTTAGCGAAAGCTTGATCCAGATCATCTATAATATCATCTATATATTCGGTTCCGATGCTCAAGCGTACGGTGGATGGTGTTATGTGCTGTTGGGCAAGTTCTTCCGGGCTCATCTGGGAATGAGTGGTCGTGTATGGATGAATGACAAGGCTCTTTACATCGGCGACATTCGCTAGTAGGGAAAATATCTCCAGTGAGTCGATGAATTTCCAAGCGGCTTCCTGCCCGCCTTTGATCTCGAAGGTGAAGATACTGCCGGCACCATTCGGGAAATATTTATTGTAAAGTTCATGGTCCGGATGGGTAGGAAGTGATGGATGATTCACTTTTTCTACTTTCGGATGTTTTGATAAATAATCCACGACTTTCAATGCGTTTGCTACATGGCGCTCCACGCGTAGGGATAAGGTCTCTAATCCTTGCAACAATATAAAAGCATTGAAAGGAGAGATCGTTGCCCCGGTATCGCGAAGAATGACCGCACGGATACGGGTGACAAAGGCGGCGGAACCTGCTACGTCCGCAAATATGGCTCCATGATAACTTGGGTCTGGTTTGGCTAATGTAGGGAACTTATCTGCATTCGCTTTCCAGTCGAAAGTACCTCCATCTACAATTACACCTCCTAGGCTACTGCCGTGTCCCCCTATGAACTTTGTGGCGGAATGGATGACAATGTCAGCTCCATGTTCGATCGGACGAATCAAGTAGGGGGTTCCGAACGTATTGTCTACGATTAATGGAACATGGTATCGGTGAGCGACTTCCGCTACCGCATCCAGATTCGTTACGTCAGAGTTAGGATTCCCGAATGTCTCTACATAAATGGCTTTCGTGTTTTCCCGGATGGCTGCTTCTAATGCGTTTAGGTCATTTACATTGATAATCGTATTAGTAATGCCTTGGGAGGCCAGTGTATGGGTGATCAGGTTGAAGGAACCGCCATACAAATTATCGGCCGCGATAATATGATCTCCTGCCCTCACTATGTTCTGTAACGCATAGGTGACAGCCGCTGCTCCTGAAGCCACGGCCAAACCTGCCACACCTCCTTCTAAGGCAGCTACACGTGCTTCGAAAACGCCTTGCGTGGAGTTTGTCAAACGTCCGTAAATATTCCCTGCGTCACGTAGGCCGAAACGGTCTGCCGCATGTTGTGCGTTATGGAATACATAGGAAGTTGTTTGATAAATGGGTACCGCACGTGCGTCGGTTGCGGGATCCGGTTGTTCTTGTCCTACATGAAGTTGTAATGTCTCGAAATGTAACTTCTTTGTTGCCATAGTCATCTTGTTTATTTAGTTCTTATTCTGTTGGCAAATGTATGATGTGTGTGCTTTTTGAACAAGATTCGTTGAGAATATAGAAAATAATACTATTTTTAGGGCTATAAATAGAATACATCTTCGGCGAAGGACGCTGGGGAATCAATCCGATAGAATTTTTTTCTTATGAATGTTTCTGATAAGTTAGACAAGGTGGATCTGCAAATCCTCCGAACGTTACAAGATAATGCCCGGTTGACTACGAAAGAGTTGGCGGCAAGGGTCAGTCTCTCGTCAACCCCGGTGTTCGAGCGTTTAAAACGTCTTGAGAATAGTGGATATATAAAGAAGTATATAGCGGTACTAGATGCGGAGAAGCTGAATCAAGGCTTTGTTGTCTTTTGTAGCGTGAAATTGGTTCGGCTGAATAAGGATATAGCTTTTGAGTTTACCCGGATTATCCAAGAAATCCCCGAGGTAACGGAGTGCTATAATATTTCAGGCGATTATGATTACTTATTGAAGATACACGCTCCCAATATGAAATATTATCAAGAGTTTATTTTAAATGTGTTAGGAACGATCGATAGTTTGGGCTCGTTGAGAAGTACTTTTGTCATGGACGAGGTTAAACACGACTATGGGATCCATATTTAAGCAGTAGATATTCTATTTTTGTCTTTTGTTAGGGTTTCCTTCCAAATATTTGTATATATTTGTGGCTATACAGTATAAAAATGGGAGGTGTAAAACCATGGACGATACAAAGGACACAAAAGATATAAAAGAAACGGGCGAGGCTGCGTCCGTTCTCTCTGCGGACGAACAGATGATACAAGATGGGTTCAATGCGTTGTTGAACGATTATTTGAAGTCAAACCACCGCCGTAAGGTCGAACGAATCACGAAAGCTTTTAATTTTGCTAATCAAGCGCACGCCGGAGTGAAACGGCGTTCCGGCGAACCTTATATAATGCATCCTATCGCCGTGGCTCGTATCGTATGCCGGGAGATGGGTTTGGGCTCTACCTCTATTTGCTCTGCGTTATTGCATGATGTCGTGGAAGATACCGAGTATACGGTGGAGGATATCCGGGATATGTTCGGAGACAAGATCGCCCAGATCGTGGATGGCTTGACGAAGATATCCGGTGGCATTTTTGGGGAACAGGCCTCGGCTCAAGCCGAGAACTTCCGTAAGTTGCTGCTGACTATGAGTGACGATATACGGGTGATTCTAATCAAGATCGCAGACCGTCTTCATAATATGAGGACTTTGGGTTCCATGCTTCCCGCCAAGCAATTTAAGATCGCGGGTGAGACTCTTTATCTGTATGCTCCTCTGGCGCATCGTCTGGGTCTCTTCTCGATCAAGACGGAACTGGAGGATTTGAGTTTTAAATATGAGCATCCGCAAGAATATGACTTCATCAGCGCTAAGTTGAAAGCGACAGAAGAGAGCCGTAATAAATTATTCGAGCGTTTCGCCGCCCCTGTGGACGAGAAGCTGAAATCGATGGGACTTCAGTATGAGATGCGTGCCCGTGTGAAATCGGTCTATTCCATTTGGAATAAGATGGAAAGCAAGGGTGTCGCTTTCGAGGATATTTATGATATTTATGCGGTCCGCATTATTTTTGACCCGCTTCCCGGTGTGGACGAGAAAAACCAATGTTGGGATATCTACTCGGCTATTACGGATATTTACCGGATTCGTCCCGACCGTATCCGTGATTGGGTGAGCCGTCCGAAAGCGAACGGTTATCAAGCGCTTCATCTGACCGTTATGGGACCGGATGGACAATGGGTAGAGATCCAGATCCGTAGCCGCCGTATGGATGATATCGCAGAGAAAGGCTTCGCTGCCCATTGGAAATACAAGGAATCCAACGTGGAGGAGGATACGGAATTGGATAAATGGATACAAACCATTACCGAGATCTTGGAGAGTCCGGACCCGAATGCGCTGGATTTCTTGGATACGATCAAACTGAACTTATTTACTTCCGAGATATTTGTTTTCACTCCGAAAGGAGATATAAAGACATTGCCCCAAGGGGCTACCGCCTTGGATTTCGCTTATGCGCTTCACTCCGATATCGGTAATAAATGTATTGGCGCTAAGGTAAACCATCGTTTGGTGCCATTGAGTCATCCGCTGTCCAGTGGAGATCAGGTGGAGGTCTTGACTTCCCGTTCTCAGGAGCCGCAACCGGAGTGGTTGAACTTCGTGACTACCGCTAAGGCTCGTGCGAAGATTGATGCCGTATTAAAGCGTGTCCGTAAAGAGGTCGCTAAGTATGGAGAGATAAAAGTTCTTGATGCCTTCAAGCGTTCGGAGCTTGAGGCGAGTACATCCAATCTGGATAAATTAGGCATGTACTTTGGATTCTCGAAACGCGAGGAATTCTTTTATGCGGTAGAGAAGGGGGATGTGGTTTTGCCCGAGAATTTAAAGAAGCTGTTGAAGGAGAAGACGGATAATGTCTTGTTTAAGTATGTGAAACAGGCGTTGGGTGTCGCTTCCAAGAAGGTGAAACAACCCGAAGAGGAGGAAGCCAAGAAAGAGAAGCCTAAATATGATAAGAAAAAGCCTTATTTATTGAAAGAGGAGGCTTTTGAGCGTAATTATGTAATTGCCGAATGTTGTAAGCCGATTCCGGGAGATGACTCTTTAGGTTTTATCAATGATGATGGAAATGTAGTAGTTCATAAACGTTCCTGCCCGATCGCCATGCGCTTGAAAAGTAGCTTTGGCGAACGTATCTTGAATACGGTTTGGAGCAGCCATATGAACGCTTCTTTTGAGGCCACGCTAGAGGTGAAAGGTATAGACTCGATAGGCGTATTGAATACGATCACGAAAACGATTTCCGAGGATTTCAACGTGAACATCATGCGCTTGCTGATCGAGGCGAAAGACGGCGTGTTCGAAGGTAAGATAAAGATGAAAGTTCATGACGTAGAAGATATCCAGAAAATGTGCGTGACTTTGTCGAAGATACAGAATATTAAATCTGTCGGACGTGTAGCGGATTAAGTGTAGCGAAGTGCTTCGCTACACTTTTGTTTTATAAAAGCTTTATCAGCCGACAATCAAATAAGTTATATAAGCTATATAACAAGCGATCAATAGGATTCCCTCCGGCCTAGTGATGGTCCGTTTCTTGAAGAAAAGGCCAAAAATATAAAGCAATACGCATGAACCGATCATGACGCCCAAATCCAGATTGGTAATGCCTTGTATGTTCATCGGCGTGATTGTCGCGCTACAACCTAATACGAAGAATATATTGAAGAGGTTGGAACCGATAACATTTCCGATCGCCATCTCCGGGTTCTTCTTTAATGCGGCCACGACGGAAGTCGCTAACTCAGGAAGAGAGGTTCCTCCGGCCACTAAAGTCAAACCGATAATAGATTCGCTGACACCCAGTCCACGGGCGATACCAGAAGCTCCATCCACGAAAAATTGTCCTCCGTAAATCAAACCAGCCAATCCACCAATGATGAATAAACTCGCTTTCCAAATGGGCATTATTTTAATCGTGCTCTCTCCATTTTCCTCTCCATTATGTGCGATCGCGAATGTATAGCCAAGGAAAATGGCGAAGAAGCATAATAGTAACATTCCATCGCTACTACTGATACTATTGTGCGATGCGCCGTTGATCAAAACGTCATTCGCACAAATAAATAATACGATTGAGGCAAGCACGCAAAGAGGGATCTCTTTGCTCAACGTACCTTTCGTGACGCTAATCGGTACGATAGCGGCCGTACAGCCGACAATCATCAAGGCGTTAAATATATTGCTTCCTACTACATTACCAATAGCGATATCCGAGCTTCCTTTCAAGGCAGATACGACACTGACCGTTAATTCCGGTGCGGAAGTCCCAAACGCCACAATAGTTAGCCCGATTACTAAGCTGGAAATATTGAAGCGTTTGGCTACCGAGGCGGCACCATCTGTCAAGGCGTTAGCCCCGACTAAAATTAGTAGTAAACCGCCAATTAGTAATACGATATCCATTAGTCTTTAGAATGGCAAATCATCGATTGGATTGGCCGGTCCGAAATCAGGAGCGGATGAGGCTGGAGCCGTAGGAGCGGAAGCCGGAGCGAAATTATCCGGAGTTACTCCCATCGGAGCGGCTTGAGGAGCTGCCGCCATCGGACGGTCTACTTTCCATGCGTTGATACTGGTGAACCAGCGGCCTTGGTACTCACGGCTGTCAATGTCGAAAGAGACTGTCAATTCCTCGCCCGGCTGAATGGCCGCTTGAGCGATCTTATCCGCTCCGAATATCTGGAAGCATACTTTCTTGGGATATTGATCGTGTGTCTCTAATACGTACTCTTGTTTTTTCCATTCGTTTCCGGCTTTGCTGACACCGCCTACTTCCGGTAGGACTTGAATAATTTTTCCTGTAATTTCCATGTCTTGTATTTTATTTGCTTATGTTTTATTTAATTGGGGACGAAGGTACGGTTTTGTTCTGGTTTTATCAACAGAATAATCACACTTTCGGGGCAAAAGCATCGAATGCGTCTTTCATAGCTAACAGCTCTTCTTTGATTTGTTTCAGGCGGTTTACGATCTCTTCTTGCCGGATCGTCGTCTCTTTATTGTCCTTCAGTTTTTGCCGTGCGCCGGCCAAGGTCATCCCTCTCTCTTTAACTAGGTGGTAGATGAGGCGTACCGCGTCGATATCCTCCTGCTTATAAAAACGGGTACCTTTGCTCGTCTTCCTTGGATTGATGATATCGAACTCCTTCTCCCAAAAGCGAAGGGTGGACTCGTTCACGTCGAACATCTGCGCCACCTCGCTGATGGAAAAATAGAGTTTGAGATCTTTATTCTTTTTTAGACTCATACTGCTAATGAAGTTTAATCCATAACCTGACCATGATTCTCGGCAATCTGGATCATACGGTCGTATTCCTCAGGTGAGAGATCCATGTAATAGTATTTAGATGGGTTATCATACTTCCCTCGTACGATTACCTCATAATGCAAGTGAGGGCCGGTAGATTTCCCGGTATTTCCAACCTCGCCAATCACCTCTCCACGAGTAACCTTTTGTCCGACACGTTTCTTGAACTTACTCATATGACCGTATAAAGTCTGATAGCCGTAGCCATGATCGATAATCAAACAATTTCCGTATCCCTGTTTCCAAGCGGCGAAAGTGACAACGCCATTACCTGTCGCGTAGATCTCCGTTCCCACTTTTGCCGAGAAATCCATTCCGGAATGGAAACGAGGTGTACGGTAAATCGGGTCGATACGTACGCCATAGCCGGAAGCGGTACGACGCAGATCCTTATTGGAAATCGGCTGGATCGCCGGGATACATTTACTTCTCTCTTCTTGGTTCTTTCCTAGGGAGATCAGTTCTTCCAAGGAATTGGATTGGATATATAATTGCTTACGTAGCATATCCATCTTTTGGGTCGTGGAGACAACAAGCTCCGGATTGGACAGGCTCATCAAATGCTCGTAACGGTTTGTCCCTCCAAACCCGGCTTTCCGAACGGACTCCGGGATGGACTCGGCTTGGAAGATCGCCCGGTACAGATTCTCATCACGCTGTTGGATATCATCCAATACGTCCAACGCGTTATTTAAGCGAAGGGAAAGTACCTCGTATTGAGTTTGCAATAGGCGGTTCTCCTTACGTAACTGAGATTCCATCGGAGAGTCCACCAAATGCATCATGACGAAAAAAGTGGCTACGCCGAACGCTATTCCGGTGCTTAAATGGCGGAGAACGGTGAACAGCCGGTCTTTGCTAGATGGGTATACACGCTCATAATTGAGTGTGTTCGGATTGTATAAATAGTATGTTTTGCGACTTTTAAAGAGTTTCATCTACATTTTTTGTTATCTGAATGCACGCAAAAATAATAATTTGCAGTACTTTTGCAAATTGTTTTTCAGAATATTAACGAGAACTATATAAATAGATTATGTTGACAGCAAAAGAAATCCGTGAATCCTTCAAGCAATTCTTCGCTTCTAAGGAACACCAGATCGTGCCTTCCGCTCCAATGGTGGTAAAGGGTGACCCCACGTTGATGTTTACGAACGCGGGAATGAATCAGTTTAAAGATATTATCTTGGGCAACGTGCCCCGTAAGTATCCTCGTGTCGCGGACTCTCAGAAATGTCTTCGTGTTAGCGGTAAGCATAACGATTTAGAGGAGGTAGGGCATGATACCTATCACCATACGATGTTTGAGATGCTCGGAAACTGGTCGTTCGGAGATTATTTTAAGAAAGAGGCGATCAACTGGGCTTGGGAATACTTGGTAGAGGTATTGAAGCTGAATCCGGAGCGTTTATATGCCACCGTATTCGAGGGAAGCCCCGCTGAAGGCTTAGATCGTGATAACGAAGCTGCTGGTTATTGGGAGCAATATTTACCGAAAGATCATATTCTAAACGGTAACAAACATGATAACTTCTGGGAAATGGGGGATACGGGTCCTTGCGGTCCCTGTTCCGAGATCCATATCGACCTTCGTTCGGACGAGGAGCGTGCGGCGGTCAGCGGTGCCGATATGGTAAATAAGGATCATCCGCAGGTAATCGAGATCTGGAACCTTGTATTTATGCAATTCAACCGTAAGGCCGATGGTTCTTTGGAACCGCTGCCGGCTAAGGTGATCGATACCGGTATGGGATTCGAGCGTCTGTGTATGGCATTGCAGGGTAAGACCTCAAATTATGATACGGACGTATTCCAACCGATTATCAAGGTAATCGCAGGAATGGCGGGTACGACTTACGGTACGGATAAACAGCAAGACATCGCCATGCGTGTGATCGCCGACCACATCCGTACGATCGCTTTCGCTATCACGGACGGACAGTTGCCTTCCAACGCTAAGGCCGGTTATGTAATCCGTCGTATCTTGCGGCGTGCCGTTCGTTACGGTTATACGTTCTTGGATCGCAAGGAAGCGTTTATGTATAAGCTTTTGCCCGTATTGATCGAGACGATGGGCGACGCTTATCCGGAATTGATCGCTCAGAAAACCTTGATTGAGAAGGTTATCAAGGAGGAGGAAGAATCTTTCCTTCGTACCTTGGAAACCGGTATCCGTTTGCTGGATAAGAAAATGGAGGAGACGAAGGCTGCGGGCAAGACAGTCTTGAATGGCGTAGATGCCTTTACATTATATGATACCTACGGATTCCCGTTGGACTTGACGGAATTGATTCTTCGTGAGAACGGCATGGAAGCCGATATCGAGGAGTTCAATAAGGCTATGCAGAAGCAGAAAGAGCGTGCCCGTAACGCCGCCGCTATCGAGACAGGCGACTGGATCACGCTGAAAGAGGGTGAATGTAAGTTCGTGGGTTATGATTTGTTCGAATGCGAGGCAGAGATCTTGCGTTATCGCCAGATCAAACAAAAGAATAAAGTATTATACCAGATCGTTCTGGATCAAACCCCGTTCTATGCGGAAATGGGTGGACAGGTCGGTGATACGGGTTGGTTGATCGCCGACGACGAGAAGATCGACGTGATCGATACGAAACGAGAGAATAATTTGCCGGTTCATTTGGTTACTAAACTACCGAAGGACGTAACAGCTACATTTACCGCGAAGATCAACGTGAAAAAGCGTATCCAGTGTGAGTGTAACCACTCTGCCACGCACCTTTTGCATGAGGCGTTGCGTGAGGTATTAGGTACGCACGTAGAGCAGAAAGGTTCGTATGTTTCGCCTGATTCTTTACGTTTCGACTTCTCTCATTTCCAGAAAGTGACGGACGAGGAAATCCGTAAGGTGGAAATATTGGTTGGAGAGAAGATCCGTGCGAACTTCCCGTTGGAAGAGCATCGCAATATGCCAATCGCCGAAGCAAAGGCGCTAGGGGCTATGGCTTTGTTCGGTGAGAAATATGGCGATGAGGTACGTGTCGTGAAATACGGAAGCTCCGTGGAGCTATGTGGTGGTACGCATATCCCGGCAACCGGTATGATCGGTTCTTTGCACGTGATAGGAGAGAGCTCTATCGCCGCAGGTGTCCGTCGTATAGAGGCGGTTACGGCCGAGGGCGCCGAGCAATTCGTATATGCCCAGCAAGATCTGATCCGTGAGTTGCGTGCGTTGATGAACCATATGCCGAATTTGGCGCAAGCGATGAAAAAGTCTATCGAGGAGAACGCGGAGATGAAGAAACAGATCGAGGATTATATCCGTGAGAAGTCTATGCGTTTGAAAGAGGAGATCGTGGCGAAAGCTTCGGAGAGCAATGGTATCAAGGTTATGCAGTTCGTTGGTAAGGCAAATGCGGACGCTATGAAGAACGTGGCTTTCCAGATCAAGGCGGAGACAACCGATAGCTTTGTCTTTGTTGCCGGTATCATAGACGATAACAAATGCACGCTCATGCTTATGTTAAGCGATGATTTGGTGAAAGAGGGCTTGCATGCCGGTAAGATCGTAAAAGAGGCCGCTAAGCATATCCAAGGCGGTGGTGGTGGACAACCCCATTTCGCTACGGCCGGCGGTAAGAACATGGAGGGCCTTTCCATTGCGGTTGGCGCTGTGAAAGAGGCTGTTGGAGTACAGTAAAATCGGTTCGGAAGAAATTGACTTTTCTTTCGGACTTAATGATAGATTCCTTCGGATCGAATAAGAATTCCATCCGAAGGAATTTTTTTATGTCGTTTTGATAATCGGAATACATGTTTTACCTTTGTGGTCTAAGGTTTTAAATAAAAAAGATATGTCAGAGCAAAAAGTGGTTATTTGCAAGGACCTGAAATCGGAACTGCAAGATTTTCTCTTCTCTCTAAAATACGATAAGTTGTTCATCCTTATGGATACGAATACCAAAGAGAAATGTTTTCCCTTGGTAGAGGATATACCGGCCTTTCAAAAGGCGCCGATTCTCGTGATGGAAGCGGGTGATATGAATAAGGGTTTTGTCTCTTTAGCCCAGATATGGACAGCTTTGTCGAATGAGGGGGCTTCCCGTAACTCCTTGCTGGTGAATTTGGGTGGCGGTATGATTACGGATATGGGTGGTTTTGCCGGCGCTACTTTCAAGCGGGGCATCCGTACGATCAATATCCCTACGACCTTGATGGCGTCCGTCGATGCTGCGGTTGGCGGTAAGACGGGTATCAACTTCAATGGGTTGAAGAACGAGGTCGGTTCTTTTTATCCCCCCTTGTGTGTATTCATCGATTGCGATTTCTTGCGCACGTTGGATCGCGATAATATCCTTTCCGGTTATGCGGAGATGATCAAGCACGGGTTGATTAGTTCGATGGAGAATTATGCGTCTGTCATGCTTTTTGATATCGACACCATGAATTATCCGTATTTGAATAGTTTGGTAGGTCAGTCGGTCGCCGTGAAAGAGCGGATCGTAGAGGAAGATCCCAAGGAACAAGGTATTCGTAAGGCATTGAATTTCGGTCATACGATCGGCCACGCTTTCGAGAGCTTGTCTTTCCTGAAAATGCGTCCGATCTTGCATGGTCATGCGGTAGCGGCGGGTATCGTGAGCGAGCTTTACCTCTCGCATAAGCTGTGTGGCTTCCCGATGGAGAAATTGAGTCAAGTCGTTTATTATATAAAAGAGTATTATCCGGCGCTCTTCTTTGACTGCACGGACTACGATACCTTATATGAGTTAATGACACATGATAAAAAGAATGAGGGCGGTATCATCAACTTCACTTTACTGAAAAATGTAGGAGATGTCCGTATCAACCAATCGGTCACCAAGGAAAAAATCTTAGAGTCTCTTGATTTTTATCGTGAAAGTTTTGGCATTTAACGGAAAAAAACTACCTTTGCACCCGTAAAATAAAAGCGGGATGTAGCTCAGCCCGGTTAGAGTACGCGTCTGGGGGGCGTGTGGTCGCTGGTTCGAATCCAGTCATCCCGACTAAAGCTGAGATAAAAGGAGTTAAGTCTATGGCTTAACTCCTTTTTTTGCTCTCTACCACTTTCCTAAAACAATGAGGCAGTAGAAATTCCGACTCATCCGATATTCATGGGGGATAGCCTTAAATCATGACAACAGATTAAAATTGATATATTTCCCTTTGAATTTAGTGCGGTCATTCCAGCCTATTTTAGCCATTATTTCTGTTAATGGTTGCTTAGTGCCGACTTATCGGTGCATGCTCTGTGAGTTCAAAGTCTTTTGGGTCACGATTGTTTATCGGAGTAGGGAGGCCTAGCTGTTTGATAGAGTGCCATTGGCTGCTGAAGTGAATAACTAACGGTTTGTCGAATGAATAACTAGCGGCTATATATAGCCGCTAACTAACGGCTCGGGAAGTGAATAACTGATCACTTGGAAAGCCTTCTACGGCCTGCGAAATCAAGTATGCGCTAACCTAGAGGAGGATTTTTGGAAATTATATTATATATGTACACGTACATTAAAGAATATGATATATGTGAATAGGTTTTAGTAATACATACCAATAATATCAAGGACTGATTTATCTAATAAAACGGCTAGTATAAACGATCGTTTTAATTCGTCATTTGCAAAGGTACGCGTTTCTTTGATACCTGCAACCCTTCCGGGCTATTTTTTTCATCCCTTATTCTCTTTCTTATCAATAGGATAGCCTATCCTTTACGAAACAACCGATTCCGTAAACGAACCTCCCGTTTTCCCTCTTCAAAAACGCAAGATCTAAACGATGGTCTAGACTAGTCGTTTTAGTATAGGCGAAGGATAATTAAAGAGTTGAGAGATATTTAATTAACACTATTATTAATATTTAAATTAGAGATTATGAACAAGAGAATTTCTACTATGTTTGCGTCGTTCTTGCTTATGGCAGGTGTGGCGTTTGCTGCGGATGGAACTACTTATTCTCAGAAAGAAGCTAAGCCAACAGAAGGTCTGAAAGTCTATTTGGGAAATGAAGAGGGTACATCTTTCTTGAAATCAGCGAAAGTGACGGACGCTGCTTATAAGTTTGCGAATACCGTTACAGAAGGCGAAGCTGGTGTCTTCACGGTTACAGGCGTAAAGACCGAGAATGGTAAATTGATGTTTAAACTGGTAGACGCTGCTGGAAAGGTGGTTTATGGTAAGGAAGGATCCACGGTTGTTGAGGCCGCTAGCGAGGATGATGTGAAGAAAGGTTATTGTTGGTTTACTTATGATGACAATAATACCGCTGATAACTATAATGATGATAAAATTACATTAGGAGGTAAACCTTTGGCTTATGATATGGCTACTGCCGCAAACGTAGCAAAAATGCTTATCGCTAAAAAAGGAACAACCTCTAATGATTTAAACAGCAATCTTTCCGGTAAAGGTTTCTCTTTTAAATTCCCGAACGCCGCTTCCGAGGCTGACGTGAATCCGTTTGGAGAGCAGATGTTCGCTATCGACGCTTCTACTGTTAATTCTACATTGGAGTTTGGTGAGACTGAGGTTTCCGGCGAGTGCTTCGTTGTAGCTAACGCCGCCGGTTTGAAGTTGGCTAAAGAGGGTGGTGTAACCGCGGATAACTTGAAAGCCGCTACTTTCATCGTATTGAACCCGAACGCTACATTCGGTATCACGAGCTTGGATGCTGCTAAAGGTGAGGGTTTCGGTTTCACTACCGTAAAGGGCGAGAAACTGAACGCTACCAATGTTAAGAAAGACGGTAAGATCGCTTTCTTGAACGCTATCTATAGTGTTTCTGAAGATGACTTGGCAAACAAGGCTGGTCAATATACGATCAAGATGACAGGTGTGAAGGTAACGAAGGGCGCAGATGAGAACTTTGGTTCAGAGTTAGTTGTTTATGTAGGAGCTTATTCCTTGACCACTGGTGGTTTGAAGACTTATATCACTACGAAGGGTTCCACTGATAAGCTTTCCTTGGCCCAGACTACAGGAAATACATGGGCAAAGGCTTCTGATCTGTTGAAGACTGACGGTGCCGCTATCTATAATATCTACTTCACAGGAACTAAACCTGCCGATGGTGAAGAAGGTGAGTCTTTGTATGGTAAATATTTGGTTTCTACGTATGCGAAGACTGAAGAGCCTCGTGCTACCGCTTCTTTCTCTAAGGAGGCTTTGGCTCCTGCTAAGGTTGACTTGAAGGCTCCTGTTGCACAATGGGTAATTGTAGATATGCAGGGGTCCGGTGCTGTTACGTTTAATAATCTTGAGACGAATGAAACGTTTAATGCTAATTTGTATAAGACAGACAAGGCTGGAATTTATCAAGCCGTAAAGACTTCGGTTGGTGATATTCCTGCCGAGAATATCAAATTAGTTGCCGTAAGCGCTAATGATGGCTTCTTGGCTCTTTCTGACGCTCAATTGAAGCAAAAGGCTCAGTTGGTATTTAATGGCGAATCCTCTGTTGCCGTAGAGAAAGTGTATATGAACTATAATACCAATGATTCTAAATTTGAGCCGGTAAGTGATGCCGCTAAGAGCTACGCTTGGAGCTTGGAGAAGGCAGAGGCTGTTAAAAATAATGTTGAGTACATCTATTTGAAGGATGACGAGGTGGCTAAGAAGAAAGCGGATATGTTGACTATTCAAGCTTACTATTTGGTTGACGATAAGAAGGGTTTGAAGCATGAGAATTCTGATTATAAGTTGGTTGATCACAACGATAAGAAAGCGGACAATCTTTCTCGCTTGGTATTCAAGAAGAACGTTGACGGCACTTATTCCGTAATTTGCTTGGATGATGCTCTTAACGCTGACGAGGCTGCCGATAATTATAATGACGTTGTCAAGGCTGACGCTAAAATGTTGAAAGTGGATGTGAATACTCCTAGCTTCGATGAAGTTCTAGTTGGTGCGGAAAAGGCGGATTATGCGAAAGTAGTGGTAGATTTCTTCCAGATGGGTGCTAGCTTGGATGCTGTTCCGAGACATGCGACATTGGATAGTGAGGAAGGTTCAATCTCCTTGAAGGAAAATAAGAATGGTATCCTTGAGGGTATCATTGGCGCAGAAGGTCTGACTTTCTGGTTGGATACGGCAGATAGTAAGGCAGAGCTTCCTTCTTTCTATATCTCTAAAGGTATCGCTGAAGGTGACTCCGTTGCTCCGGTAAGAAATTTCTTGTATTTCGCTCAAGACTCATTACGTTATTGGAATGAGGCTCATGCTGAGTTTACTTATGATGAGAACTATGGTTTGGAAGGTACTTATGGAGCTGAAGCTGATGAGAATACAGATGTTAAAGCCATTTTCCGTCCGGCCACTTTAGCAGGTGTCGATACGATCAATACAACTGTAAACGGAAAGAATGTGGTTGTTGCGGCAGAAGCTAAGGAAGATGTTTGCCTTGGAGGTATAAATAACTTCAAATTTTATATCACGAAGTTGGATGGTGCTTACTCGGTGAGACCGGTAGATCAACCTACAAAATATTTGTATGCGTTGAACGGTAAGTTAGGCTTTACTACTGATACTTCTAAAGCGTTGCCGGTAACAGTAGGTGAGGGTAATCCTACATCTAATGAGTCTATCGATAACTCTGCGTCTTCTTCTATCGTAGTAACAGGCAACGCCGGTTCCGTAACGATCCAAGGCGCTCAAGGCGAGACTGCTTATGTTCGCAACTTGTTGGGTATGCCGTTGGCAGAGACAGTTGTCACTTCCGATAACGCTACGATCGCTGTTCCTGCTGGAATCGTTCTTGTAACGGTTGGCGACGAGACTGTAAAGGTGGTCGTTAAATAAGACATGTAAAGGAATAATGAAAAGATAAATCGAAAATCATTCCCGTGCGGATTATCCAAGTACCCCGAGAGGGCGAACAAGCGGGAATGGATTAATATTAATACTAAAGTAATAAATTAAAGTTCATCCGTAAGTACTTCCGTGAGGATGGAAACGGATCAAAGGCAAGGGGAGACAGTATTGCGCTGTTTCCCCTTATTTGTTGATAAAGGTAGATAAGGGCTTTGTTGGTGAAATGGACGGTATTCGATCTTTTTGATTGATATAAGGGGGATATCGTGACATACCCTTTTTGAGAGAGGTATGAAGTAGGGGAGATCGGAGGGGTATAAATAGCCTTTTTCATGCAAAAGGACCACTTTTTACACACGATAGGTGGTAAAAGGCAGTGCGACTAGTCGTGTTTGGCAACGACAGTAGTGCCGTTGGGCATCGTAAACAGTCATGAATAGGGTTGTTAGTACTCATGAATGGGCATCGTAACCCTGTTATATCCCTGTCGTAACTCAATGAGATAGCCCGGATAAGCTATAGGATATGAATTAGGATGAATTAAATTCGCTAGGATAAAAGGCTGTTTTTAACTAATGCGGTATAAGACAAATGATTGCTAATATTTTTTCTCGTATTTGGGGATAAGCTGTACGTTTGCCCGAAAAAAGTGATTCTCCGGCAGTTGAGTTTACAAATTGACAAAATGCCAAGGTGCTTTTTTTGTGAGCTTATAGGAAGGGCTAGATCCGAAAACAAACCTTGATTTTAGAGAATGGCATGGGATAAATTCCATGCTTGTACGTGCTTTATTCCTTCTTTGGAAGGAAGCGGCAAATCATCGAGCGAGACAACGATCTTCTCGTAATTATCCTCAATGGCCTCTAACGAGGCATATTCCCGTTCGATGGTTTCTTTGTCGATTAGTAAATAAGTGGATTGGAGATAGATAACCCTCTCTCCTTTGATAGCGACGAAATCCACCTCTTTGTTCTTTATGCTGCCTACGTATATTTGATAGCCGGCCCTTAATAAATCTAGATAAATGAGGTTTTCTAGTTTATACCCAATGCCGTAGCCAAAGCCTTGATATAAATAATTGTTGAAACCTAGGTCATTGATGTAATACTTACAATTCCCGGCGATGGTCTCCTTTCCCTTGATTTGGTATTTCTCGACTTTATGTACCAAAAAAGTGTCCTCTATGTAACTAATGTAGGAGGCGATCGTATCATAGCTGGTCTTCCTTCCCGAGCTCTTGAAATAATTGGTGATATTCCGAATTGATATTAAATTAGATGCGTTATTTACCAGATAGACAAAAATGTCCTCAAGCAACTTAGCGTCTTTTATGTTTTGTCTTTGTATGATATCACGTAGTAATACGGTGTCTTTTAATGCGGATATATAATTTCTTTGTACTTCTGGTTGAGATAGATGGTATAATTCAGGCATACCACTACTTTGCATATATTCTAGGTAGTGTACCTTGTTGTTTTCTTTTTGGGTGATTCCAAGAAACTCTGTGTATGAAAAAGGATAGATGGCAAATTCCACATAACGTCCGGCTAATAACGTGGCGAGTTCTCCAGATAGCATTTTAGAGTTGGAGCCACTAATGAATAACTCATATTCGGCGGTATAGTCTTGTGAGTATGAGTTGGCGAAGCGTTCCCATCCCTCTACATTTTGGATTTCGTCAATGAACAGATAGATACGACCTTGAGGATTTATTTGTTTTAAGTAGAGATTAAACAGGGAATCAAGATCTTCATTGGTTTTCAAAAAATAGAAGGCGGATAGCTCACAGTTAATGAAGAATATATTTCGGGGATTTACTCCACTATTGGCGAGATGGCTAGCTAACTGACGAAGGAGATAGCTTTTCCCTACACGTCGCTGTCCTACCAAGACTTTGATTAATCTGTTTCCGGTGTAGGATAATATCCTATCTAAATAATCTTGCCGTTTATAGCCTGTTGGAAAATCGTTTCCACCCCATAGGTTATACTTCTCTAATGTCTTAAATCTATCGTCCATACTCGAAACTTTTGCGTAAAAGTACAAAAGTTTCGAATGAACTCGAAACTTTTCCCGTTAAGAATGGGATATACCCTTAAAAAAATAACGGCAACCGCCTTCCGCCGAAAGCCAAGTTGCCGTTCAAAGTTAGGAATAAGGTTTGGTTTGTTCCTTTGTAATGATTCTAACATTAATATGTAATGAGAGTTTTCTACATTTTATCGATACAAAAGTAAATGCCACTTGTTACGATTTGATTACGGGAGTGTTACATTTTTAGTAAAGGTCTCGCCAAATCGGTTGATAACCTTGATCTGTACGTCTTTGACTCCGGCAGAAGGGTGGCAACGGAATAAGTGCGATGTATGATATCCAGAAGGTTTTCCGTGCATGTCGATATAGTCTTGGTCTTCATCATCGAATTGCTCCATGCGACCTTTCTCTATGCCGTTTTCGCTCCATGTAACTTGGTAGGTCGGGTCCCAATCCCATACGTTCACCACTAGGTAATCCGCTTGCGATTTGAACTCATTCGGCCTATAAACCCTGAATTGATAATCCGAATCATGGCCGGTTGCCTTATAATACCAAGTAGCGGCATTCCCTTTCACCTCAACGACCAGATAACCGTTCGGGGCGCCGCACCGATTTACATGGCCGGCCCACCAAGCTCCGCAAGCGGCTCCGATATTATGCTCGTACAGATTCGGTGTGACTTGGTTGTTCTCGAAGAAATGCGTATGCCCGGCGAAGATATGGACATTATAAGGGCCGACGATCTCTTTCAGGCTCTCAGCGTCCTCGGCGTTTCCTCCCCCTTTATCCGTCTGGTTGAATACCGGGGCATGTACGTTGATAAATACAAGTGTTCCGGGTTTAACGTAACTCAGGTCGTTTTTCAGCCATTCCAGTTGTTCCTTTCCGAAGCGTTCGTCATATTTCTTGTCTTTATAATAATCAATATCTTTTAAGGTGATGATATGTGCATCCCCGACATTGAACGAATAATTGTAAGGGCCGAAATGATCCTCGTAGATACGCTCCGCATAGCTCTCCTCGGTTACCTTTTGATTGGATAAGGCCGGGTAACGTAAGTCGTGGTCGTGATTGCCGATCACGGAGAACATCGGGATGCCTAAGACCGAGACCGCTTCCTTATAAGGAGTGAATAAATCCATGCGATCCCAAGTAATGTCTCCCAGCGCCATACCGTAGACCTCTTTTCCTTGGTAGCGCTCTATAGTCTGCTTCAAGTCGGGGATGGTCTCTTCACGGAAACGTTTCATCTGCCGTTCGTCGATGGTCTGAGGATCGGAGATTGCCAAGTAGACAAACCCGTCGATTGGCTGTTTCCTAGGGGTGAGCGTAAAATCATGTTCATTGATCTCCTTACTTTTATCAAGTTGCTGATAGAAAAGATCCGGTATACCTTTTGTTTGCTCGATCTCATAGTCACCCGGTACGGAGAGGTAGACAAAGCGGCTTTTGTCCAGATTCGAATCTAGGCTATATTCTCCCCGCTCATTTGTTTGCGTGAAATTATAACCATCCGTAACGACTACGCCTTGTAGCGGTTTGCCTGCCGTATCGGATACAGTGCCTCTTACGGTAGCGGCTTGCGCTATCCAAGTGGATAACGCAAGTAAAAGCGTGAATGATAAGAATTGTCTCTTCATCGTAATTTTTTTATGATTTGAATATAGAATATGTTAGTTAGAATTTATAACGTACGCCGATTTGAATCTGCCAAGGGTTTCCGTTCATATTGGATACACCCGTGTTTTTGTTTACGTTATATACGTATTGCTTCTTCTCCGCGTCAAAACTCTTGATGGAGTAGATATTCTGCTTGCCTAGATTATGTCCGGCACCCCAGTCCTTGTTCAGCATATTCAGGAAATTGAAAAAGTCTATCGAGGCCTCGATGGAATGAGTCTTATAGATCTTGAAGTTCTTGTTCAAGCGCAAATCGAAAGTACCGTAGAAGCCATTTACGCCACCGTTACGCTCGGCAACCTTCCCATAGTTTTTACGGATATAATCTTTTACGCTCTTCTCCGCTTCCGGGTTGTCCAAGATCGCTTGGATACCCTCACGAAGATATTGAGGCGTATTACTATCGTTCGGGTCATAGATATAAGCCAAGTCGTTGGATGATACGAAATCACCGTTCATATTACCACTAACCGCTAAAGAGTAGCGGGTTCCACCGATCCCGGAGAAACGCAAGCCTACGCTGATTCCCCAGAAAGAAGGAGCCGTACCGTAGAATACGACCTTATGGCGGAATTGGTTGTCCGAGTAAGTCATGGTACTCAAATCACGAGGATCATCTTTTACCATCAAGGCTAGAGTCGCTGTATTCGCTACGTTACCGTTGTAAGAGGTGTTATCCTTGGAATCGTTCCACGTATAGCTGAAAGAAAGCTCGCCATCCTTGAAATAACGCCAAGTTCCATCTACCACGAACGCATATTGGTTGATTTTTCCATCGCTGATTAATTCCAGCACACGGCCTACCTTATCACTTTTACGTCCTTGCATCCAGTCGGTAGCTCCGTTCTTGGTATTGATACTCTCGGCGGGGACGAACACGCCACGATTCCCCTCGGCGGCGATACGGAAGTAAGGCTCATCCACCATATTACGGTCTACGTACATATAATTATGGCGTGCCCAGTTGGCGTAAGCACTGATACCTACCCGCAAGCGATCGGAGAAGAAATGCGTGTAGCTGGCGTTCAACTTATATACTACCGGTACACGGGCATCCTTACTATTCATATTGATCGTGCTGATCTTTTGGATATTCGGGTTGTTGAATAAATCAACGCCCGGAGCGGTAGAAGGATCTTTGCGGTATGCCGGGAAATTCGGTGTCGGAACCAAATTGCCTTGTATATCCACGGACGCTACCTTCGTACCGTCGAACAGCATATTGTTGATCATGGAATAGTTGTTTAAATCCGAACCGAAGATACCGGCGCCAAGGCGGATAATATCTTGATGTTTATCATTCACGTCCCACGTGAATTGAACGCGGGGTTGCAACTGGAAGGTGGAGATTACGTTGTCCGTACGTAAGCCTAGTTCGTCATAAACAGTCTGGTTAAAGTTCGCGTGGTTGAAATAACGGGTATAATCCGCACGGATACCGGCCATGACCTCGAATCCGGTGAAAAGCTTCGTTTGTAATTGTCCGTAGATAGCGGAGTTCAAGGTATTCATCTTTACGGTAGGATCATCTACCAAGGCGATTTCCCGGGCATAGCGGTAAGGAGTCATATGCTCGAAATTATCCAGTCCCGTGAAATAAAACCGTCCGTTCATCTCACTACCGTAGAGTGATTTCATATTGGTGTACATGAAGTCTGCTCCGAATGTATAGTTGATGCGGTCCGTATTATAATACATATTGTCTACCAATTGAAGTACATTATCCTTAAAATGTTCGGGAGCGTAGCGTTGACCTCCAAGTTGGATGGAAGTGTACATGCTCTTGTCACCAGAAATAGATTCCACGTTCTCTACGATTGCTCTCGGAATATTAGAACTAGGCAATTGCTTGTTCGGGGTCGTAGCCTCGTAAACCAAGAAATGTTGAAGCTTCAACTCGTTGGTCAGCTTTGGGCTTAATACCGAGCGTAAGGTAGCGAGTAAGCTGTTGTTATGCGATTTGCGATCGATCCAAACCTCGTAGAGATTGATACTGGAGTTATCGCTCTCGCTCTGTTTATTATCCTCGTTGATGAAATTATTGCGAATGGTTAACAAGTTGGTTGCGTTCAACTGCCAGTCGATACGGGCGAAGACCGCGTTCGTCTGCTTCTTCTTACCGAACTCCCCGAATTGAGGCTCATTCGAAACTCCGTATTTAGTACGGGCGATATCCAGATAACGGTCTAGCGTAGATTGAGTGACATTATAGCGAGACTCGTCCGCCGCCGTCTTGATATCCGCTATATAAATCGGACGGGAATCCTGTTGGTGATCCCATACGACATAGAAGTGCGCACGGTCTTTCACGATCGGACCTCCCAAAGAGAAACCATATTGATAGGTAGAGAAGTCGGAAGTCGATTTATTCCCCCGTATATCATAGGAGCTGGATAACCAATCGGCACGACCGAACCCGAATACACTTCCGGTGAAAGTATTGGTTCCTGATTTCGTGACAGCGCTCACGGTGCCGCCCCCGGAACGTCCGTTGGTCACGTCATATTGATTGGTTACCACCTCAAACTCGCGGACGGCTTCCATGGATATCGTATAAGCGCCGGAAGTCGTTCCGCTCGCTACGGTTCCTTTAGCCGTCATACCGTCGATGGTGTAATTCGTTGAGGATGATAATTGCCCGGCGATATTTCCTCCGCTACTCAATGGCGAGAGATCCATCAGGGATGTGAAGTTACGGCCGTTTACTGGAAGCTTCGTGATATTTTGAGCGGAGATAGATGTTGCCGCACCGATTTTCGGAACCATGTTCTTCAAGGAATTAGCGACTACCTCGACAGCTTGGATCTCCACCGATTCCTCCGCTAGCTTGAAATCCACTCGAAGCATATCCCCTTGGTTCAATGCGTATCCTGTCTTTTTCTGTTCCCCATAACCGATATAAGAAGCTGTAACGGTATAAGGAGAACCTAGTGGAAGCTGCTTGATGGTGTATTCTCCTTTATCATTCGTGATAGAGCCCGTGAAGAATCCGGTAGATTCATTCTTGACTTGGATCGTGGCTCCGATCACTGATTCCCCTTTATTATCCACGACCGTACCGGTGATAATGGCTTGCGTTCCTTGTGCGAATAGGAGAGCCGGTAAGCAATTAAAAAATAACAAACAGGCAAGTAACCTGCAAGTAATTCGTTTGTTAAACATCCTCATAACAATCTTTTTAAAATTAAACCTAAATATCTTTTACGGCGCAAAAGTAAGTGCCCCGTTTTGCAAAGAGATTACATCCGTGTGTAGGTTTAAATAAAGAAAAAAGCCTAATGAAGGATATCCATTAGGCTCAACGAGAAAATTATAAATGTGTCTATAAAGAAGAAGGTTAGTCCTCATCCAAAGTTTTGATAATGCTAGATGCTATCTTGGATGAACTCTTGCGGCTGCTCTTTCTGAGTTTATCCGGATTCTCAAGATTCATACAGGTAAAGAAGTTATTCCCCCGATATACCTCGTTTTTATCTTTATCGAATAGGGTATAGCTGACGATATGGAAAAGTGTGCGCAACGGTTGGTCTTGCCATTTAAGATAATGCTGGTTTAATACCAGCAGATAATCAGCGTCGGCATTATCCAATACCTTTTGTAACTCTTCGGTCGGCACGGCTGAAAGATCGGAATAGCAATCCTCGCTCTCCCCGTTCACCTTGATCTCATTCAGTACCTGTCCGGTCACTTGTGTAGCGTTTGCCGGGATAAACTTACAATCTCCGTTCTTTACGGATGCGGCGATATTCTCGGCGATGATCGTATTATACGTTTGGTCGATACTATCCGCTTTCATACCGGTCTCTTCGGCGATCATCCCATTGTAGAAATAGTTTGATTTCACGTTATCGTGCAAACCTACGATGAGAATTTGCTTCGCATGATAATTGTCACCTTCCTTCTTACTTTCTTTAGCGTTCGCTGCTATAGAAGCTACGGCTAAAAAGAACATAACCGTAAAGATTCTGATTTTAAATAACCTTTCCATGATTCTTCTATTAAATTCTGTGTCTATTAATTTCGAAGGCAAAGATATTAGCGGGGTGTTGCAGGGATATTACGGTTGTATAAAGTAATAGTTACCGATAATCCCCCTGTACCGGCTTGGATATGTGTGGATGAGTTCAATCAAAAGGCGGTTACCAAGAAACTTTAAGGAGATATAGAAACAAGGGTTGTTTTTAAGGTTCAAAGAACGCTAAAAACAACCCCCGTTATTTTTACTTATTATTCTCGATCCACTTGCGAGCGTTCACGAACGCCTCGATCCATGGAGTGACCTCGTCGTTCTCCTTACGGTCGGCGGGGTAATAACCGCACTGCCAAGGGAAGATCGCACGTTCGGGGTGAGGCATCATAGCTAAATGGCGGCCGTCCTTTGAGCAAACACCGGCAACAGACCAAGGGGAACCGTTCGGGTTGGCGGGATAACCGTCGTAATTGTATTTAGCGATGATGTTGTATTCCTTCTCCTCGTACGGGAACTCGAACTTACCCTCACCGTGAGCTACCCATACACCCAACTTCGTGCCGCTCAAGGAGCCGAACATCACGGAGTTGTTTTTCGGGATCTCCAAGCTAACGAAGTTAGACTCGAACTTATGGGAATCATTGTGAACCATCTTATGCTTTTTCTCGTGCTCCGGATAAACCAAGCCTAACTCGGCCATCAACTGGCAACCGTTACAGATACCCATGCTCAACGTATCTTTACGTGCGTAATAGTTGTCGATCGCTTTCTTGGCTTTCTCGTTATACAAGAAACCGCCGGCCCAGCCCTTGGCGGAACCTAATACGTCGGAGTTGGAGAAACCACCGCAGAATACGATGAAGTTTACATCCTCCAAAGTCTCGCGTCCGCTAGCCAAGTCCGTCATATGGACATCCTTCACGTCGAAACCAGCCAGATACAAGGCGTAAGCGGTCTCACGCTCGCACTGCGTACCCTTCTCGCGGATAACGGCGGCCTTGATACCGTTCGGCGTACGGCGATCGGCGGATATTCCATAAGAAGAAAGCTTTCCGGTGAAGTCCTTGTGGAACTTGTATTGTATAGGCTGCATCTTATAGTTCTCGAAACGGTTTCCGGCGCAAACGCTACCGCTCTGTTTTACGTCCAGCTTATAGGAAGATTCGTACCATACGTCACGCATATAGTCGATACCGAAGTGATATTGGATGCCTTCTTTCGATACCAATACATGGCGCTCGTCGGTCGGTTTGGCGATGATGGCGAAACCTACGCCAGCTTCTTCCATCAACTTTTCGAATGCCTTCTTGTCCTTTACCTGAACCAAGATACCCGGATTCTCGGCAAACAGGATCTTCACGATATCACTCTCGGAGATCTTATCCAAGTTGACATCCAAACCACCCTCTACGTTGGCGAAGCACATCTCTAACAAGGCGGTGATCATACCTCCCGCTGAGATATCGTGTCCGGCAAGGATGAGTTTCTTCTCGATCGCGTCTTGTACGGCGTTGAAAGCGTCACGGAAGTATTCCGGATCTTTCACGGTAGGAACCTCGTTACCCAGCTTGTTCAAGGCTTGGGCGAAGGCGGAACCACCCAACTTCAAGGTATCGAAGGAGAAGTCTATATAATAAATGTATGTATTCTTGTCTTGTGCCAATACGGGAGAGACGATCTTTTTGATATCGCTAACCTCGGCACCGGCGGAGATAATCACCGTACCCGGGGCGATCACCTTATCGTCACCGTACTTCTGCGTCATGGATAGGGAGTCCTTACCAGTCGGGATATTAATACCTAAGCTGCAAGCGAAGTCGGAAGCGGCTTTTACGGCTGTGTACAGACGGGCGTCCTCACCTTCGTTACGACACGGCCACATCCAGTTGGCACTTAAGGACACGCTCTCCAACTTATCTGTCAGCGGAGCGAATACGATATTGGTCAATGACTCGGCGATTGCCATAACGGAACCGGCGGCCGGATCAACCATGGCTACCTGGGGAGCGTGACCGATAGAAGTAGCGATACCAGCTTTCCCGCGGTAATCCAACGCTACGGCACCTAAGTCGCTCAACGGCAATTGTAATTCTCCTTGACATTGCTGGCGGGCGATCTTACCGGTTACGGAACGGTCTACTTTGTTTGTTAACCAATCCTTGCAGGCTACGGCCTCTAATTGAAGTACGTTCTCCAAATAATGGTGAAGTTCGGATTCTTTGTAAACAACCGGTTGATAAGATTCAGTGACCGTATGGTCTGTCATAACCGTTCTAGGCGGTTTACCGAACATATATTCCAGCTTGATATCGATAGGTTTTACGCCGTCCGCTTGTTCGAAGACAAACTTCATGTCGTTAGTAGTCTCGCCTACCACATACATCGGGGCACGTTCACGATCCGCGATACGTTTTACGCGGGCTACATCTTCTTCTTTCATCAATAAGCCCATGCGCTCTTGGCTCTCGTTTCCTACGATCTCCTTCGCTGAAAGAGTCGGGTCGCCAATCGGCAATTTGCTCATATCGATGTGTCCGCCGGTAGCCTCAACCAACTCAGACAAGCAGTTGAGGTGTCCACCCGCACCATGGTCATGGATAGAGACGATCGGGTTCTCGTCAGACTCGGCGATCGCACGGATCACGTTAGCCGCACGTTTCTGCATTTCTGGGTTGGCACGCTGTACGGCGTTCAACTCGATACCGCTTGTATATTGTCCCGTGTTTACGGAAGATACGGCTCCACCACCCATACCGATACGGTAGTTATCGCCACCGATCACAACCACTTTCTCGCCTGGTTCCGGATCGCCCTTCAAGGCATCACGCATATTTGCGAAACCTACACCGCCGGCAAGCATGATTACTTTGTCGTAAGCGTATTTCTTATCGTTCTCCGTGTGCTCGAAAGTCAATAAAGAACCACAGATAAGCGGCTGGCCGAAATGGTTACCGAATGTAGAGGCACCATTGGAAGCCTTGATCAAGATCTGCTCCGGAGTCTGGTATAACCAAGGGCGGGGGTCTAGGATCTTCTCCCATTCGCGAGCGCCTTCTGTACGCGGGTAAGAAGTCATGTAGACAGCTGTTCCCGCTATCGGCAAGGATGCCTTACCACCGCCCAGACGGTCACGGATCTCACCACCTGTTCCGGTAGCGGCACCGTTGAACGGTTCAACGGTTGTCGGGAAGTTATGCGTCTCGGCTTTCAAGGAGATAACCGTCTTGATATCTTTTACGGCGAAGAAATCAGGTTTGTCACCGGATAGGGGAGCGAATTGCTCTACTGTCGGGCCTTCATTGAACGCTACGTTATCTTTATAAGCGGAAACCAATTTATTAGGGTTCTCGGCGGAAGTCTTCTTGATCAAGTTGAACAAGGAACTTTCTTTTTCCTCGCCGTCGATGATGAATACACCTCCGAATATTTTATGGCGGCAGTGTTCCGAGTTTACTTGAGAGAAACCGAACACCTCGCTATCGGTCAACTTACGTCCCAACTTCTGGCTTACCTCGTTCAAGTAAGCGATCTCCTCTTGGCTTAGTGCCAAGCCCTCTTGTTGGTTGTACACTTCCAAATCCTCAATATAGACAATAGGATCTGGTTTTTTACTGATCGTGAAGATCTCCTGATTCAAGCCATTGTAGATACGTTGTAACATCGGATCGTGATCCGCGTCGCCAGAAGAAACAGGAAAATATTCCTCAATACGGGAAATACCGGTTAGGCCCATGTTCTGGGTAATTTCAACGGCGTTCGTACTCCACGGGGTAATCATTTCCCGGCGTGGCCCTACGTACCAGCCTTCCAATGTTTCTGATTGAACAGGAGTTGCCTCGCTAAACAACCAAACCAGTTTTTGAGTGTCTTCAGGAGAGAAAGCGTGCGCAGCCTCTACAGCCAGCACCGTCTTTGTTGAAGATTGAAAGAATAGAATCATATCGTTGATTTATTAGTATTTATCACGAAATAACGAATAAGCCTCTTTTAGAGAGTGCAAAGATAATGATTTCCTGTGAATTATTATGTCAATACGTTTTAAAAGAAAAGAGGGCGGAACCTCCCGGTCTCGCCCTCTCATGTCCCCTGCATAGTAAAAAATAAGAGTGTGTCTATGTTTACCAGCCTGCGTTTTGTTGTGCGGCTAGTGTGGGGTTACGTAATAAGTCGTTTTGCGGGATCGGCCAAATGAAACGTTTGTCCGTGTATGGAATGAACGCCTTGCTACTGCCGAACCACTCGGATTTCACCTCACCACCTACCACGAAGGCACCTTGCCCTTTCGTGTTGTTGTACTCTATCTTAGCGGGGATACCTCCGGAAGGACAGAGGTCATCCGCTGCTAAACGGTGAATGTCTTCCCAACGACGTCCCTCTCCGTGGAACTCGATACGTCGTTCCCAAAGGATCGCTTCCGTCAAGGCCTTCGTGTCGGCGAAGTCATTTGCCTTATACGTTTGGCTGGCAGGATCCGCCAAGGAGCGATCGCGTACTTCATTCAGTTTCTTCAAGGCCAAGTCCTTGTCTCCTTGACGTGCGGCAGCCTCCGCCTCATTCAGCAATACCTCCGCATAACGAATGATCGGGGCATATTCCTCACGTGTAGTCGGATTCTGATACTTGTCGCAGAAATAGTATTGGTCAGACTCCCGATAGAGTAATAGATTGCGTCGTTTGTCATCACCTCTCCAAAACTTGGAATTGTAAAGAATCGGAGAAGACGGACACATCGCACGGCCACCGTCGCGTGCCGACATCATGGCAGACATCGCGCCGTTCACGCTGGCATTGTCATCCGAGCTATTGGCGATCGAGAAGATAGACTCCATGTTATTTGAATAGGAGGTAAATGGAGTGGCGGGATCCGACTCCAGTTTGAAGCGACTATTTTCCAGCTTCTTCGCATCTTCGATTACGCCTGCCCAATCACGCATGTGCAGGTGTACGCGGCTTTTCAGTGCGATAGCCGCGCCTTTGCTCGCACGGGCGATCTTGTTGACTTCGATCACATCTGGAAGCAGGCTCTCCGCTTCGTCGAGGTCTTTCAATATCTGCGCATATGTATCTTTTACGGAAGAACGTCCGATTTGCAATTGGTTTTCCACTTGCGCAGGGTCGCTTACCGCGTTCAGATAGATTGGCATACCATAATTATTGTTGCCCTCCACGTTGTAAGGTAGCGCGAAATGGATCATCAAGTTGTGATACGTCAGCGCACGCAAGAACAGTAACTCTCCTTTGTACTGGTTTCCTAATTCTTGGGAGATTATTCCGTTGGCAACAGCTCCCTCAATGCCGTCCTTTACGATGTTGTAGCGGTTGATCGCCTCGAACGAGGTCTCCCACATCGCCACGTTATTGGCGGTAGACACGTTGTAGGTCGCGGAATAAGTAATATCATAGAACACGGCGGTCAGGTTCATATCCTCCCCGCGCATCTCGCCTTGCAAAATACTGGCAGCCCCAAAAGGATAACCGCGTGTACGGCCATTGCCTGTGTTGATATACAGACCGCACTGTGCGGCATCATAAGCGCCGATTACGGATAGCTCACAACGATCAGGCGTGCTGTAAGCTGTCAAATCCGAGAACTTGTCGATAGGTTGCAGATCCACCACATCACTTTCGCAGGCGGTGAATAGCGGTAGCGAGAAAAGGGCTGTGCCCAACGCTACGGTTAAAATCTTTTTATATATTTTATTCGATATCATAGTTGTATTGTTTTCAACAGTTGTTATTTATGCGAATTTCTCGAAGTGATTAGAATGTAACGTTAGCACCGAACGTGAACGAGCGTTGTTGTGGCATACCATTCCAATCCACACCATTACGAGACTGTGTCTCCGGATCTAAACCGCTATAGCCGGTGATCGTGAATAAGTTCTGTCCTTGCAGATAGAGGCGGATCTTAGACATACCCAATTTGGACACGATCGTCTTCGGGATCGTGTAGCCTAAGGTTAGTGTAGCCAGTTTCAGGTAGCTGGCGTTCTCCACGAAGTGAGAATCACTAAACCCGTCATTGAAAAGCGCGGTCCCGTCACCGTAACCGATCTTCGGGGTCATACCATCACCCGGTTGCTCGGGAGATACCCAACGGCCTAAGATCTCCGTTCCGTTGTTTGCGAAATCCATGTTCAGCAATGAGCTTTGACGTGATGCGTTCATCAGCTTGTTGCCACCGGAGAAACGGAAGAATACATTCAAGTCGAAATCTCTGAAAGTAACCGTGTTGTTCCATCCTCCGTACCAAGTCGGCATGGATTTACCCAATATCTTACGATCGTCGTTGGTCAATGACGATGGTTTGGATACATCTTCAGGGTTGGAAGGATCGTATTCGGCATAATCGTATGATCCGAAAGTATTGAACTGTACCAAAGAGCCGTCCGCCTTTCTCCAAATCGGATTACCGTTGGCGGCATTCACGCCGTAATAATCATAACCGTAAAGTGATTGGAAAGATTCACCTTCCCGAATGATCGTATAGTTGTCGATGATATCCGTTCCACCATACAGCTCTTTCACCGTATTATTCACGGTAGAGAAGTTAATGTCCGAATGCCAGTTCCAGTCCTTCGTGTTGATAATCGTACCCCCTACTGTCAACTCGAAACCGGAGTTCTTGATCTTTCCGATATTGTCATAGTAGTAGTTGTTGGGGATACCCATCGTCGGAGGAGTCGGAACTTGCAATACCAGGTCTTTGGAGTTCTTCTGCCAATAAGCGATCTCGAAAGTCAAACGGTTATTGAGGAGCGCGCCATCCAAACCGATATCGAAAGTCTCGGTTGTCTCCCATTTCAAGTTATTGTTACCCATTACGTTCCAAGCGATACCTGCCATCGGTCCTACCAATTTGGCTCCATACGTTCCTAAGTAGGGATAATCGCTGCCTAAAGCAGAGTTACCGATTGTCGCATAGCTGGCACGCAAGCGGAGGTCGTTGAACCATTCGTTGACAGGTGCTTCTGTCCAGAATTTCTCGCGAGACAAGCGCCAAGCGGCGGAAGCCCCCCAGAATGTACCCCAGCGAGTATCCTTCGGCAATTTAGAGAGGCCATCGTAACGAATGGAAGCGCCGATATAATACTTGCTATCATAATTATAGTTCGCACGGAACATATAAGAAGCCAAGCCATTTTCCGATTTCCATCCACCTACGTCCTTCTGTCCGAACGTATTGCTGATGATATGCTTGGAAAAGAACGGATCGGACAACTCATAGACACTTCCGTCCATATATTCTGTCTCGCTGTGTGTATATTCTTGTACAGCCGTAGCGGTCAGATTATGTACCGAGTTAAACGTGCGTGTGAAGTTCAATACGTTCTGCCAGTTCCAAGTGGCGTATGTGGAGTTTACCTCCGAGATTAAACCGCCATATCCGTATCCATCACCGGATTCTGTATCCCAATACATAAAGTCGCGTACGTTAGCGATGTCCAGGCCAGCTTGTGTCTTAAACGTAAGACCATCCATAAAGGTGATCTCACCCCAGCCACCTCCGATTACACGGGTGTTTGTCGTACGATTCACGTTGTTGTCTAATGCCCATACGATGTTCTGCACACCGTTATCGATATAACTCAAGTTGCCTCCACGTCCCAAGGCTTTGCGGTTTTCCGCATCGATATTGTAGCCGGTAGGATCGTTTGGATTGTACACATCCACGTTCGGCAACATACGGGTTCCGGCGAAACCTACACCGCCTAGGGAGTTTTCTCCATTCAGGACACCATTCATGATCGTGCGTGTCATTTGTCCGTTCAATCCGATTCGGAACCATTTCGTAGCCTGCTGCGTCAAGTCTGCTTTCAAGCTCAGGCGGTTCAAGTCGTTGGCACGTACGATACCTTCCTGCTCCGTGAAACCGAGCGATACGTAATATTGGCTCTTATCGGTACCGCCGCTGGCAGACAAACTGTGATTGTGTTGGAAGCCCGTACGGAAGATATAGTCGTTCCAGTTGGTATCCGGACCGTTCGGGTCGTATACGGCTTGTCCCCTCATACCCCAGTTCACGTATTTCTCGTTAGCGATAGTGACGAAATCCTTCGCTCCTAACAGGTCATGCAATTTAGCCGGGCTGGCCGCCGTGATATAACCATCGTAGTTTACGCTGGTGCGTCCCTTGGAGCCCTTTTTCGTTGTGATCAAGATAACGCCGTTTGCCGCACGGGAACCATAAATAGCCGTAGCGGCACCGTCTTTTAAGATCTCGATTGACTCGATATCGTTCGGATTGATATCCGACATGGCGTTATATTCAGCATACAACATACCCAGACCGGTGGATCCGGAACTGTTGTCTCCTACCGCCAATGGCATACCATCGATGATGAATAAAGGTTGTGAGCTTGCGGTGATGGTGCTCATACCACGTACTTTAAACTGAGGGCCGGAACCCAACACGCCGCTGGGTGTCGTTACTTGTACACCGGCGGCACGGCCTGCTAATTGGGTATCAAATGAAGGTGCCGCTAAATTAGCCAGGTCTTCACCCCCAACTTTCGAGATGGCGCTTGTTACATCCTTTTTTCTTTGTGTTCCATAGCCAACTACTATAATTTCATCCAGATTCTGCGAGTCTGATTCCATGCTAACTCTAATAATCGGTTTTACTGTTACTTCTACAGTTTTCATACCGATGTAAGAGATGATTAGCTTTTGGGCATTGGAAGGAACATCTAGTGTGAACGCTCCATTGTAATCGGTTACCGTGCCGATAGTAGTTCCTGCTACTACGATAGAGGCTCCGATGATAGGTCCATCGTCTTCCGCCGAGATAACCGTACCGGTCACCTTCGTGGTCTGAGCCGTTGCGAACGCTATACTCGCAAACAAGCATAGTAAAAGATAAGTCAACCTTTTCATAGATACATACTTTTTGTTTAATTTGTTAATAAATAGATCGTTATAATCAATTTCTGCCATTTAGTAGATCGACGTAGTTTCCGGAGAACTTCATGAGAGCAAGGTGTTTTTGGTGTTACTTTTTAGCATTGATGCGGGATTGAGTTAAAAACAATTTGCATATTAATATCATATATTAACGCCATGATGCACCCAATTAACACATACCCCAAGGCAAGCAATATTTACAAATTGCTGCACAAACTCATTTTTATCACCGATACGCTTGCTTATTGCAAATATATTTTTATATTTGCAGCATAAAGATCAAAACAAAGCACTTAATGTAAATAATACAATTAGATACAGTAGGTGTTTATATAGATTGTGTACTTTATGATTTATTAAAATATTTGTAATAATTAACAAATACCAAGAGATGAATTGATTTAGTTCTCCGGAAACTAAGTTCTTTCATGAATACTATCTAATGTATTTAAATAAAAAAGAGTATCTAACTAAAGATACTCTTTAAATATGTGTGAATAAAGTGAACTATTCTAACTCCTATAGGCTTTTGGGAGGATATAATGCGTCCCACCACTCGGGTTGGTCTTTCAGCCATTTAGCGAACCATGCGTAAATCGTGTTATTCCACAATATTCGTTTGTCATAATCCAATATATGGTGATTTTCTCCTTCTACCTGGACAAACGCTGTAGGCTTACCCAATAATTTTAATGCGGTAAACATCTGGATGCTCTCTCCAATCGGAACATTCGTGTCTGCGGTTCCATGTAAGAACAAGATCGGGGTATTGATCTTGTCTGCGTTAAATAGCGGACTTTGTAAAGTGTACATATCCCGGGCATTCCATGGATAACTGTTAGCGCTAGCCAACGAGCTGTATGAATATCCCCAGTAACCTTCTCCCCAATAGCTGGTGATGTCGCTGATTCCCGCATGAGACATGGCCGCCGCGAATATATCTGTTTTTGTTTGTAGGTATTGAGTCATGAAACCTCCGTATGAAGCCCCCATGCAACCGATTTTCTTCGTGTTGACAAAAGGATGCTCCTCACAGAACTTTTTCGTGCCTTCGATGATCTCGTCAGCGGTAAGTTTACCCCATGCGTTGACATGGCGTGCGGAGAACTCTTGGCCGAACCCAGTCGCTCCACTGGGCTGTATGATGTAGACGATGTACCCTAAGCCGGCGTATACATGCGAAGGATAACGGCTTTCCATCACCCGGGCCGTAGGAGTTGTTCCTCCGTAATAATTCACGATCATCGGATATTTCTTGGTCGCGTCAAAATGAGGAGGGAGATAGAAGCGGCCGTAAATCGTATCCCCTTGGGCGGAAACGAAATTCCAATCTTGTACTTCTCCTAAAGTGACGTCTCTCAAGATCTCTTTGGAGAGATCGATCAAGCAGGAAGAGGCGTCGTTTTTCAAGTTATAGGTATAAAGCCTTTGGGAATTGGAAGCGCTTAATCCGAAATAAACCATTTCGAAAGCTTGATTGGCGATGGAGTAATCGGAGATGACATCTTCCTTGGCTTGAAGTTGCTTAATCTTTCCGTTGGACGGGTTTAGACTATACATGCGAACACGGTCCTTATCTTTCGCCGTGATATAGACTTGTTTATCGAGGGCGTTCCACTCGTAGGAATCGACAGAGGGGTCAAAATCTTTCGTAAGCGACTTTATACTTTTATCTGCTATATTGTATAGGAATAATTGCCCGTCGCTCGTATTCGATGTCTGTCCTTCTTTGATCTTTAATCCGATACCATCGAAAGCCTCTCCAGACGCGTCAATGAGTAATTGGGTGGCATCCGGGGAGAAAACGGCACGGCTTACGAATTTCTCACCTTTTATAAGGGTATCCACATGCATGGTTCGTAGATCCATCTTATATATATATGTACGTGAGAAAGGACGCTCCGTTAAATTCGGTTCCCTGCGACTGAATAGCAGATAGTGGCCGTCTTGAGATATATCGTTGATGTAAGTAGAAGTATGTCCATAGGTGAGCCGTTGGAACAATCCGGTTCGCAGGTCATATTTATGAATAAACATACGGTTTCTCCATCCCGGTTGGCGATCATCCGGCACCAGTATCTCTTGGATCTCTTTTCGTTCTTGCGGTCCTTTCTCTCGTATGGAGAATAATAGATAGTCCTCGGTAGGTCCGAAACTGAAAGAACCCTCGGGCAATTGGCCGGCAAGGATGTTCTCCTTTTTACTGGTAGGGTCTAAGGTCACCAATTCCGTGCCTTTCATCCCTTTCCGGGTGTAATAGGCCAGATTGCTTTTAGGCATCCAGCGTAAGCACTGTCCGTTCTCAACCAATACGGAACCGGTAGCCTTGTCTAGTATTTGGGTAAATGAGGACTGCTTTCCACCGGGATAGGTTTCTTGATAGGAGACGATAATGAATTTTCCATTCGGGGACAGGCTGGCGGATTGGATGCGTTTACCATCAAATACATCACTTAATGTATAACGTTTCTCCGGATTGACGGTCGCGGTTACCACCGCGTCTTTTTCCGGGTTGAATGAGGCTTTTAAGGCATTCTCTTTGTGGCTCTCGGATAAATATTTAATTACGATTTCATAGCGTCGCGGCTCCAAGGTCAACGAGGCTTCTCCTTGGGTTAGTTTTGTGGGTTGTCCATCCACGTAGACTTCTGAAATCTCAGGGCCATTGATCCTTAAGGTGCCTTTTGTATAACGGTTACTATTCAGGTAGAAGGAAACCAAATGTAGCGCGTAGGAAGAGGCCGAGGTTGGCAAGGTCAGCTCTCCGGAAGACGCCGCATCAAGGGTTTGTCCGCTTTGGGAAAGGTTGCAGAAAGGAACGGTCGTGTTCAATAGTTCCTTGTCAGAGAATCTCTTACTGTTTACATCCAAGCTATCTGCTAGGAAAGGCTTTTTCACCTCGTAAGGGCCGGCGTAATTGTAATGTCGCACGACAACCTCATCCGCCCATAGTGAGCAACAGGAGCATAGGGCTGAAAGAATTAAGATGTTTTTGTTTATCATGATATTTGTTATTTAGTATAAGATAAGAAAGCGAGATGGCGGGTATCTCTCAGCCATCTCGCTGTATCATTATCTTATAAGATTTCTATCTCATCTACGAACAAGAATGCAGGACTTCCGGCGCCACCGTGCCATTTTGGTAGTTTGCTGCTGTTGATGATAACCTCGACATAGCGGGCCTTTACCGGGGCGAAGGATATCTCTTGGGGATATAATCCGTCCTTGTCGTTTTGGGTCAGCTCCGGGATTTTCTTGGATGCTACTTCCTTGAAATTCTTGCCATCGTCGGATACCTTTACGGTTACGGCGGAGGCTCCCATGATCCAATCGCCTTTTACCACATTCGTATTGAAAGATACCTTTTGGATTTCGGTTGGTTCCTTTAGATCGATCGTGGCGTCAAGGTCTTTTCCTTGGAAACCCAGCCAATGGCCGGTCTTGTAATTGCTTCCTCCGCGTAAGCCGTCTACCAATACCTGTGCCCCGTTGAAAACGTATCCTTTGCTGGGTTGCTCTTTCAAGGTGATGGGCTTCATCGTCGCTTTATTGAAGAAGATATCTTCTGAGAAGATGCGGCTCGTACCGTTCGGACGGACAACGATCGCCTTGAATTCGCAATCTTGGTTGATCTGTACCGGGCCTTCATACTTGACGCTGGCGATCGTAGGATCGCTACCGTCTACCGTATAATAGATATCTCCTTCACCCAACTTCGTCAAGGCTATGTCGAGTGTTCCGTTCTCCGTATTGGTGGTCAGGGAGGCGTTAATATCGAAGATATGCTTTCCGTAATTATATCCCAAGCGATCGTAAAGTTGTGTCATGCGGGCCACACGGGGCAGGAACGTCTGATAATCTTTCTTGGACGGATCGCTCCACTGGATATCGGCTACGGCGTCGATACGGGGCATGATCATGTATTCTACCTGTGAGAAGGTCGGGATATATTCCGTCCAGAGGTTGGCTTGCGCCCCGATCACGTACTTCTGGTCTTCAGGAGAGATACCGGCTGTCGGCTCAAAAGAATATACTTTCTCTAACGGCAAGTAACCACCGATAGCATCGGGCTCAAGATCCGTATCCGCTGATTGATAGTAATCCAGATATACATATGTATTCGGTGTCATGACCACGTTATGCTTTTGCTTGGCGGCTTCGATACCTCCATCCATGCCTCTCCAGCTCATTACCGTGGCATTCGGGGCCAAGCCTCCTTCTAGGATCTCGTCCCAGCCGATGATATGGCGTCCTTTGCTCTCCACGAATTTCTCCATGCGGGAGATCACGTAGCTTTGCAAATATTCCTCGGCGGAATGTTTCTTGTCCCCCTTGATACCTTCCGCCTTGATGCGAGCTTGGCATTTCGGGCATTTCTCCCAACGTACCTTCGGGCACTCGTCACCGCCTACATGGATATATTCGGACGGGAAAAGATCGATGACCTCGCTCAATACGTCTTCTAGGAATTGCATGGATTTCTCGTTGCCGGCGCAGATCACGTCGTCGGCTACTCCCCATTGGCCCCATACGTCATAAGGGCCCCCGGTGCATCCCAGTTCCGGGTAAGTAGCCAAGGCTGCCAATTGATGTCCCGGCATATCGATTTCCGGGATGATCGTGATATGGCGTTCGGCGGCATAGTTGATGACATCGCAAATCTGGTCTTGTGTATAGAAGCCCCCGTATTCCTTTCCGTCATATGTTCCGGAGTTATGGCCGATCACGGTTTCCTTGCGTTTAGATCCGATCTGTGTCAATTCCGGATATTTCTTGATCTCGATACGCCAACCTTGGTCATCGGACAGATGCCAGTGGAACGTATTTTGGTTGTGCAAGGCAAGGATATCGAGATACGTTTTTACCGAATCCACCGGGAAGAAATGGCGGCTGACATCCAGCATCATGCCTCTATAGGCAAAACGGGGATAGTCGTTGATGGTAGCTGCCGGTAATTCTACGTTCATCCCTTGGGCCGTGGCCGGGATCGATTTACGTAATGTCTGGATACCATAAAATACGCCGGCATCCGTACTTCCGGCGATCCGTATCCCATTATCGCTAACGGTCAGTTGATATCCTTCCGGATTCTGGATGCTTTGGTCGATAACGAGGCTGATCCCCTTACCGGGCTGGCCGGTAGCGGTTGCTAATTCATAGCCCGTGATTTCCTTGATATAAGAAGCGAGGAACTCGGCGTTCTTCTTCATCTTATCATTGCCCTCCGGATAAAATATCTTCGTGGATGGACTTAGGACGAAAGGATTTCCGTTCGTCAATGTTACTTCTTGTGGCAAAGGCACTACTCCGTAATCTCCTTTTACGGCCTTACCACCGGAGCAAGCGATCATTCCTGTGGAGAGGGTCAGGACGAGCGCTAGTTTGCTTAGGCTGTTCATGTGTTTAGAGTTTAGGATATAAAACAATAATTGATTGCAAAGTTATAGGGAACAAAGGTAGTGAGAATAATCTTACTATGTGTTTACTTTTTGGGAAAAACGGATAATGCATGAAAATGAAAGACGATACATCTTATTGCTGTCACATCATACATCTTGTTGTTGTAAGATGATACATATTATAGGAAGAAGATGTATCATCTTACATAGAAATGATATTGTGTCGCGCTAGAGAAAGATTTTGATCTTGATTTATTTTGTTCTTTAGATATAGTTGTCTATCTTGCAGTCAAAAATATTGCTGATATTATGAATACAATCCACCTTATAGAATCAAGGAAAGGTAATCTTTATCTATTTTCTTATAGAGGAAGAAGTCTTTCGTTTGTTCATCCGAAAATGTCGCATATAATACGTCAGATGTTTAAAGACGAGTATAAGGCCGGTAAATCTCGGAAATATTATGAGAGAAAAGTCGCTTATTTGAAAAAACATGGACTATTCAATAATGAGACCTTTGAACATAAAATAGTGAAGTTCGATAGAGCTCAAGTAAGAGATAGTTTAATTCACGTAGGCCAGATAACTTTTGAGGTGACGAACTCATGTAATTTGAAATGTAAATATTGTTGTTTTAATGATCTTTACGAAGAATCTTCCTTAATATGCAAACAAGGTAAACTGGAATTTGAGACGGCAAAAAAACTGTTAGACTATTTGATGGAACTATGGGGGGATACTTTGTGTTCAAAAGAAGTAGATATAGCTTTCTATGGTGGGGAACCATTGCTTAATTATTCCTTTATAAAAAAAGTGTTGAATTATACGGAACATCTGAAATCAGATAGATTGCGTTTTACTTATTCCATGACCACTAATGGATTGTTACTAGACAAATATCTTGATGATTTAGTGAATAAAAACTTTAAAATTCTTGTGAGTCTAGACGGTGATTTTGATGCTTCAGTATATAGAGTGGGTGAGGATGGAAGAGATTTGTATGATAAAATAATCAATAATTTGGACTTATACAAGAATAAATATCCGTTACATTTTGAACAAAATGTAGATTTTAATGTTGTTATCCATCGAAAGAATGATATACAGTCCGTGTTTTCTTTTATTAAGAAAAAGTATGGAAAAGCACCTCGATTTAGCCCATTGAGTACAAGAAATGTAAAGGAATCGCAGAAAGAGACGTTTAAAACGATGTATAGAAAAATGCCCGATGATTTGATAGTAGGTAATGACTTGGATGCGATAACTGAAGATTTGCATCCTTATACATCGGGGTTTATGGAAATGGTCAAATTTGCTAATGCTCTTTTAGATATTCAGTATCAGATATATAATGACCTTTTTGTGAACACCGGTTTAAGTGATATAGTATATACACCTAGTGGTACGTGTTGGCCTTTCAGTAGAAAAATTTTTTTAAGTACAAATGGTGATATTTTAGCTTGTGAGAAGATTAGTCACCGAAATGTATTAGGAAATGTTGATAACAATTCCGTAAATATAGATTATATAAATATTGCAGATATATACAATGAAAAAATATACTTGTCTTTTTCTGACTGCAAAAAATGTTATAGATTGCCTTATTGCCCTGTTTGTTTTTTTGACTCTTTATTAGGTGATAGGAGTTGCCTTGCATTTGAGGATGAAAATAAATTCACGGAGAATTTGAAGCGTAAGATCGATTATTTGGAGTTAAATCCGATTCAAGTTAATGAAATACTTAAAATAAAGGTGCAATGAGGAACATGAGATCTAAATATATATGGTTCTATGTGGAACCATATGTTTACGTTGAGGTTAATAAGTGGGAGTGTTTGTTGGTAAACACTTTGGATAAACAATTTATATATAGCAAAGATCAACAAGTTTTGTCCTTTTTGAGAGATTTCATGAGCCTTTTAAATACTGGTGTATCTAGTGTTGACCCTAATCTGTTTAGCCTTGTTGAGTTTAAGCGTTTTATAGGAGAGGTGAGGCATAAGTTTATAGGGGATCTTGTTGTGACAGATACTTTAGATTCTAAACCTATACAGATAACTTCTAATGCGAAAATCATGCATGATGTGAGAGAGGGGAAATATGCATCTTTTGATGATCCTCTAAATTATTTGTATGAAATTACAATACATACAAATAGTTCATGTTCTTCTAGTTGCGAATCTTGTGTGAACTATTTTAAGCAGTTTGATTGTTGTACAAAGAACAGGAATGTAATTAGAAATGAAGCTTTGTCTGTTATAACAAAAATACTAAAAGAATTAGACTTCGCTCGGAAAAGAATTAGGATAAATCTTGTCGTAACAGATGAAATATGTGCAAAATCGGACGAACTAATTGATATTCTGAATAAATATGATAATGATTTTTATTTGGTTGTTAATTATAATAATATACGGAAACTGACATCTCGGTTATGCTCTTTTTTTCAAAATAGAATATCTGTTATAATAGCTGGCGTTCAAATATCTGAGATAGATTTCTCTATATTGAAAGATTTGAATTTGACTTTTTTTGTAGAGAATGAAGTGGAGTTGGAAAATGTCTGTTCTTTTACAAATAGCAAGTTGAGAAATTGTCACTATGTTATAAAGCCAATATTTAATGGGAAGAATATGTCTTTTTTAAAGAAATATGTATTCTTGAAAAAGAAAGAAATTTTAAATGGTATTGATTCTATGCAGGATATACATAGAAATGAACTGTTGAATACGTCGTTTTTCGGGAAATTATTGGTTTTTTCAGATGGTTCTATATATAATAATGTCCATTTTAAAAAAATGGGTAATATAAAAGAATATAATTTGCCTTATTTTGTGCATAAGTCTCTGGTGGATCCAAACACATCTTGGTTTTATACAAGAAACAGAGCTCCTTGTTCTAAATGTGTATATAAATATATTTGTCCTCCCCCGTCAAATTATGAGCTATTTATGAATCAATTGGCATTATGCGATAAATCCTGTGTTTTGAATTATTAATTAAAAAAGTAAGGAGGTATGAAAGATCTAAGATTGGGAGAACTTGCGAGATTTGAGAAAATGAGAAAGGAAGAACTTGTTAAGCTACAAGGTGGTATCTCTCCTAGAGGATGTAGTTGTAGTTGTTCTGGTGTTGGCCAGAATGATAATACTAGAAAGACCTGGCAATCTACGTCTAGTGAACAGTTAAATTGATTATTAATCGCTCCACTTCTAAAAAGAAGTGGAGCAAAAAATGTATTTATGTCTAAATTTTGGATTTTCTTTAATTGCTCATTGTTTTTCTTCTCTTGCCATTTTGGATCGGAGAAATCTTCAGAGCATAATTTGCCGATAATAAATATGCCGGCTTCCTCTATCTGTGAGAGAATAGAGCTGCGGTCGATTTCGGATGTCTCTTATGTGAAATTGTATACTGATTCCTCTTATCTTGTTATAGGTAACCCTTCTTGTGTGACGGATAGTTTTTTTATTTTTAAAAACTACAAGAACAAAAATATTATGTGCTTTGATTGTACAGGCAAGAAGCGGTTCTTGATAAATCGAAGAGGGAGTGGACCGGAAGAATATATGGGCATTGGGCGTTTGGCTTATGATGAAAAAGAGGAGGAACTTTTTTGCGAGGTCGTAGGAACCAGTAGGATTAATGTGTATAAGCCGGATGGAACTTTCGTGAGATCATTGGATCTGGTAGCAGGATATTTGGCAGAGATGTATAATTATAACGATAGTTTACTTTTATGTCATGCCCGTGACGAGGAAGAAAAGAGTTCCTTTTTGTATTTACTTCATAAGACGATTCCTCACGGAATCTACGGATTGGATTCAATATCAGGTGATAGATATCGAAGTTTGTCAATCACAAAACAAAGCGGTTCATTTATGAAAGGGGGAACAGCTCCGTTGCGAACTATTATTCATAGAAATGATCGATGGATATATTCAGAACCTTCTCATGATACGATTTATGAGTTAAGTGAGACTTTGCGTTTACGTCCATTTCTGGCATATTCTCCACAAATAAGAAAGAAAGAGATACCTTGTTTGATACGTTATAATCAAGAGACCGAAAATGATATATTGATATCTCTCATAGAGATGATATATGATGTTGATAAAGATAAAGGATTCCCGGAAAAGGATTATATATATGATAGGGAAGCCGGGAAAATGAAATGGGTCTCTATTATTAATGAGGATTTTCCTAACGATCCTGATTTTAACATTTCTTCCTCTGTGTACTATTATTCTGCGGATAACTTGAGAGAGGCATTGGAGAAGGGAGAATTGGGAGGGAGGCTTAGAGAATTAGCACTGGAACTCAATGAGGAAGATAATGGAATTTTACTTTTAATGCGTTTTAGGTAGTAAAATGAATATCGCTATATATGGACAATAAAGTTCTTCCGATAATAATCGTTCACCTTTTTCACTGTGGAGCAGCGCGTATAGGCATCATGGCAATAGATGATGGCTTGCCCTTCCTGCACGGCTTCCTCCAGCATCCGGACTTTCTCGTCGTATGATGTGACCGGATATGTATCGTAAGCCGAGATCCATTCCGGGGATACGCTGGCTACAAGGGGGATAACATCTCCGGCAAAGACAAAGGTCCGGTCCTCCGTATGGATATAGGGAACAATTTGTCCCGGAGTGTGCCCATCGTACAGGCGTAGCTCTATAGTGGGGCAAATCGATGTGTCGGCATCTAGCAGCCGTAAGGAATTAGCGTCTGCGACGGCTTGCATATTCTCGATGAAATAGGAATCTCTCTCCAAGGCGTTCGGATGAAGGAAATTCTCCCATTGCTTGCGGCTAACCCAGTGATTTGCGTTAGGGAATGAAAGCGATAAATGTCCGGTAGATTCATCCTTTTGCGTGGTATAACCGCAATGATCGAAATGGAGATGGGTGAGGACAACATCCGTGATTGCCTCCGGTTGGATTCCCCGGTTTCGTAGTTCCGTGCCGAGGTCTACCAAGTTGAAGAAGCGGTAATAACTTAGTCGTTTTAAGTGTTTATTTCCCGCTCCGTTATCAACTAGGACAGTGTGCCCATCATCCGTTTTTATGACAAGGCTACGCATGGCGAGCACACAGCCATTTGTCTCGTCGCTCGGATAGCGACGGCTCCAAGCGCTTTTAGGAATGGCCCCGAACATGGCGCCTCCGTCGGCGTAGAAGTAGCCGGTGTCTATTATTTGTATAGTCATAGTTGTATGATTCATATTTCACTTCAAAAGTAAAGAAAAATGAGGTGGAAATGTTTAAGGTCATTCATTTTATTCAAAAAAGGGACAGAAATGGATAAAAGTAGGATATCTCTTATATATAATAATGTATAGGAAATATAAGAATATTGAAGAGGAAAACGACTAGTCTAAACGATCGATTTTTTTAGTCGTTTGCAAAGGTACATATTTATTCAATTCCAGCAACCTTTACGTGTTATTTTTTTGTTTCCTATCCGCTTTCCTATCAATTGTATAGCTTATTGCCCGTAAAAAAATTAAATCTTTTGTTGACTACTTTTCAAACTGCTTAAAAAACGCAAGATCTAAACGATCGTTTAGACTAGCCGTTTCTTTGTTGACTAGCCTATACGGGCATAAAGATTGTGTGTTTTAATTGTTAATCTAATTTAGCTCTAAATAATAATTACCATTTAAAGAAAGCGATGGAGAAATGTAGTAAGAAAGGCAAGCAAACACAGTTTGACTTGCTTAGACCCAGTGCTGCGTTACTAACCACAGGTTTGCTATTCATGGCCTCTGCGCATATGCAGGCCGCTAGGGAAATCACCTCTAGCTATGGACCGAGAATAGAATCTGTTACCCAAAAAGGAAAGGCAGTAACCGTAAAAGTATCAGATGCGGCAGGTGAATTAATTGGTGCGAATGTGGTCGTAAAAGGTACGACCAATGGAAATGTAACCGACATAAACGGACAAGTCGTGTTGCAAGATGTGCCCGCAAACGCTATTTTGGAGATCTCTTATATTGGTTATATAACCAAGGAGGTTCCTGTTAATAATCAGAGCGTTGTGAATGTTTCTTTGTCCGAGGATTCCCAGACATTGGAAGAGGTCGTCGTAGTGGGATACGGTACGATGGAGAAGAAGCAGGTGACCAGTTCCGTTACCTCCTTATCCGCCGGCGACATGATGAAGGGTGTGGGTGGTTCGGATATCACCAGCTCTTTGCAAGGTAGGATCAGTGGTTTGATCTTGCAGAACAATGGTAGTGCCAATGGTTCGACTACGATCCAATTGCGTGGCTTGACTTCCATTAAATCCGGTAAGTCGCCTTTGATCGTTGTCGACGGTTTCCCGGGCGGTGATATCCGTGCCTTGAACCAAGATGATATCAAGTCTATCGACGTATTGAAGGATGCTTCCGCCGGAGCTATCTATGGTACGCGTGCTGCCTCGGGTGTGATCTTGATCACTACGAAGAGTGGTTCCAACACGAACGGTAAGGTGAAATTGAATTATAGCACCGAGCTTTCCAAGAAGCAGAATTATGGTAAGCCGGAGATGTTGTCGGCCGATGAATATCGCCAGCGTACGGACGTGAACATCGAAGACTATGGATCGGATACGGATTGGTGGGATTCTATGTTGCAGAAGGATAATTTCTCGCAGAAGCATCACCTCTCTTTGGAACTGGGTACGGAGAACGCGCAAGTGTACACCTCTTTCTTTTATGAGACAAACGAGGGTATCGCACTCAAGGATAACCGTCAGGACTATGGTGGACGCTTGAACGCTAACTTCAAGTTGTTCGATGGTTGGTTAGAGATTCGCCCTATTGTGGATTATCGCCAGACATCCCGTACTTCCGATGGATCGGATGAGGAGAAGAGGGCGAACTTCAGACAGGCTCTTTATAATAACCCGACCCGTTCGGTGTACGATCCGGATAACCAGACCGGTTATAACGTATGGACCGGGGAACCGTTGGATTACAACGTCGTGGCCGATCGTATGTTGACAGACTATGAGGGACTCGACAAATGGTTCAAGCCGGAGGTGACAATGAAATTGAACATCAAGCCTGTAGAGGGATTGAGTTATACCCAGACTTTGGGCTACGAGAACCGTCAGTGGGAATTGCATGAGTTCCAATCCCGTTATCATAGGGATGAGGTATCGAATAATCGTTCGGGTTACGCGAAATTGCATTTCGAGAAAACGGAGCACTTGACTTCCGAGGGTTATTTCTCTTATGTGAAAGAATTCAAGGGAGGACATACCTTTAATGCGGTAGCCGGTTATTCTTATTTTGAGAAGAACAGCGAGAAATTCAACATGGAGAACTATAACTTCCAAGTGGAAGGTATCAAGTATTGGGATATAGGCAAAGGTTCTTATCTGACGGATGGAAAAGCAAAGATGATGTCTGAGAAAAAAATTACCGAGCGCCTGTTTGCCCTCTATGCCCGTGCCAATTACTCATACAATGATAAATATATGATTACGGCCACGTTGCGTCATGAGGGATCTTCTAAGTTCGCCGCCGAGAACCGTTGGGGTAACTTCTGGGCTTTGTCCGGTGGTTGGCGTGTCTCTAATGAGGAATTCATGAAAGATTTCTCTTGGTTGGATGACTTGAAGATTCGTTTCGGTTATGGTGTGACCGGTAATAACGACTTTGACGCGGCTTATATGGCGAACACGTTAGGCTCCGACGCTTATTGGATGCTTCCGAACGGTAACTGGGCCTATACGTATGGTCCTAGCTCGAACGTGAATCCTTATTTAGGATGGGAAGAGAAGAAGGAATGGAATATCGGTGTGGATTACACCTTCTTCGGTAATCGCCTGTATGGTAAGTTTGACTATTATCGCCGTAAGATCGACGGCATGATCTATGAGGTGAACGTGCCGCAGCCTCCGTACCCGAATGGTAAGCAATGGCAGAACGTCGGTGAGATGGAAAGTAAAGGTTGGGAGTTCGAGATCGGTGGCGATGTGATCCGGAATAAGGACTTCACTTGGACATCTAACTTGAACATGAGCCATAACTCCGGAAAGATCCTTACGTTGTGGGGAGAGGATACGCATCTTTCGGGCAATACTTTCGCTTATCCGGGACATCCGGGTGACGCGGCTCGTATCGAGAGCGGCGCAAAAATCGGTTCTTTCCATATGTGGAAATTCGCGGGCTTCGATGAGAAAGGCGATTTCTTATTGTATAATAAGGATGGCGAGGTGATCCCCGCCGCCGAGAAGACGGATAATGACAAGCAATACATTGGAAACTATCTGCCGAAGGTGATGATGGGATGGAACAATACCTTTACCTATAAGAACTTCGATTTAGGCATCAATATGCGTAGCTGGATCGGTTTCGACGTGTATAATACGTATCCGATGTATTTGGGTATCCAAGGCGCGAACGGCGCCGGACAGTGGAACTTGTGGAAACCGGCGGTTAATGACGAGAAATACAACAAGATCCGTGGCGTTCGCCAATTGTGCGATTTCTATTTGGAAGACGGTTCTTTCTTGAAGATCGACGCTATCACGTTGGGTTACACGTTATCGTTGAGCAAATACACGAAGTGGGCGGATCGTTTACGTGTGTATGGAACAGTCGGCAACGTAGCCACTATCTCGGGATATAGCGGACATAATCCGGAAGTCGACGTAACCGGATGGGAAGGCGGTACGGATAAGGTATGGAACAGTGACCCGATTGTCCGTACTTATACGTTAGGTATTCAGGTATCATTCTAAAAAAACTAAGATAAAGATGAAAAATAACAAGATAACAAATTGGTTATTGGCAGGGGCTTCTTGCTTGCTGCTCGGTACCTCTTGCGATGTGGATCCGACGTTCTATTCGCAGGTCGTTCCGGATACATATTATACAAACTCTGATGCGGTTTGGTCTCGTTTCAACCGTCCGTTCACGCACTGGCGTTGGTGGGTGGCTCAAAACGATGCCCGCGTCCGGTTGATGGAGGTCGGAACGGACGCTATGTGCGTACCGACCCGTGGTAACGATTGGTTTGACGGCGCTGTTTATCAGAACCTGCATCACCATCGTCTGACAGACGATATGAACGTGACAAAGGATGGCTGGGACTTGACAACGATGGGTGTGGCTCAGTCTTGGAGCGCTATTGAGGATTTGGCGGACGTGGATTTCGTATCTGTCGGCTTGACGGAGGATGACCGCTCTTCTATGATGAACCAGCTGAACGTATTGGCTGCCTCTTTCTATCTGGATGGTTTGGATATGTTCGGAGGTATGCCGTTGTACACCTCTACGAAAGAGGAGGTGAAGGGACGTTCTACGGATGTGGAGACATTCAATTTCGTGGATTCATTGCTAAATACGGCGTTGCCGAACCTGCCGGTGAAAACGACTTTAGGCGGGGCGGAGACTAACATTATCCATCAAGCGGTTGCTGCGGCGTTGAAAGTGCGTCTGTATTTCAACGCGGAGTCTTATATCGGCAAGCCGATGTATGAGGAGACCGCTAAGTTATGTCAGGATATTATTGACGGTAAATACGGTCAGTATGGTTTGGCGAATCATTTTACCGAGATTTTCGGTTGGAACAACGAGACTTGCCCGGAGATCATCTGGACCGTTCCGAGCGAGAACGCCAAGGGTGAGACGGATGGTGGCCTTACCGCCTTTACCTTGCCTTACAACTTTAAGGATTTCTTGGGTGGCTTGCAGGATGCCGGCGGTAACAATGGCTTGTGTCTTTGCCCGAGCCGTGATCCGGAAGGTAATCTGTATAAGTTCAATGTCGGTAATCCGTATGAGACCTTCCACGCTCAGGATATCCGTAAGCAGCAATATGTGTATGAGGGTGGCCGCAAATACCGTGGTATGTTTATCGTAGGCGAGTTGCAGAATCCGGATTTCCCAGACTATAAATGTATGGGTGCCCGTGAATATGCGGGGAAGGTCTTGAATGTAGTCGACCAGATCGCTCAATTAAGCCAGATCGGAAAGAAGTTCTCTTCCGCTAAGGAGGTTCCTTCTACGATCGCTGACGCTGAGGAGAACTCCGGTGTGCGTGTGCTTAAGATTAGCCCGCTTCCTAATCAGGATGAATATAAGGAACGTTTCAATCCGGATTGCCCGTTTATCCGTCTGACCGAGATTTATTACACCTTGGCTGAATGTAAGATGCGTTTGGGCGACAAGCAAGGAGCGGCTGATATCATCAACTCCATCCGCAAGCGTAACTTCGTGGGTGGAAACGATCCGGACCCTGTTACCGTGGCTAACTTGGACAAGTATCGTATGCTGAAAGAGTGGTTGATGGAGTTCTTGCGTGAGGGACGCCGCCGTACCGATTTGGTTCGTTGGAACGCCTATGTTACGGAAGATTGGTGGGATCATAAAGCTACGAACAATAAGGCTTACAATCGCTACCCGATCCATTATTCCAACTTGAACGCGAACTCGTTGTTGGAGCAGAATCCGGGATATTAATTCGTAGGGTTTAAGATAATGAGACAGGGAACACTGTTTGGGTGTTCTCTGTCTTTGTGTTTAGAAAATGGCCCATTGCGTTTGATCGAGCGTTTTTTCCTGCCAGTCAAGCGTATTGTCAAGGAAAGTTTTTGAGATCATATGTTCTTATCTTGTTCCGATAAAAAGGAATGTCTATCTTTGTTCATGGTAAGTATATCTAAACGATCATCGCTATGAACCAGACAATTTATCCTATCGGCATACAGAACTTTGAGAAGATCCGTAAAGACGGTTATCTCTATATTGATAAGACAGCTTTGATTTATCAGTTGGCTAAGACCGGAAGTTACTATTTCTTGAGTCGTCCGCGGCGTTTCGGCAAGAGTCTCTTGCTATCTACGTTGGAGGCCTATTTCCAAGGGAAGAGGGAGCTGTTCGAGGGGTTGGCGATGGAACGGTTGGAGAAAGACTGGGAGGTATATCCGATCTTGCATTTGGACTTGAATGCTCGTCATTATAAAGATACTGCCGCTCTGACTAGTATCTTGAATGAGTTCTTGGAGAAATGGGAGGCTTTATATGGAACGGAGAAACAGGATCGTGCCTTGGAGGAACGTTTCAGTTATGTGATAGAACAGGCTTATCGCCAGACCGGGCATCGCGTGGTGATATTGATTGACGAGTATGACAAGCCTTTGCTGCAAAACCTGCACGATGAAAAGACGCAAACGCAATTGCGGAATATGTTGAAGCCTTTCTACGGCGTGTTAAAGACGATGGATAGAGCCATTCGTTTCGCTTTGTTGACAGGGGTGACGAAGTTTGGTAAGGTAAGCGTGTTCAGCGATTTGAATAACCTCATGGATATCTCGATGGACAATCGCTACGTCGAGATATGTGGCATCACGGAGAAAGAGATATATACCTACCTAGAAGAGGAGTTGAAGGAGCTGGCTGAGATACAGGAACTGGATTATGAGGAAACCAGCCAGAAACTCAAGGAGCGCTATGACGGATACCATTTTACCGCCAAGTCTGTGGGAATATACAATCCCTTTAGCCTATTGAATACCTTCGCCAAGATGGAGTTCGGAGATTATTGGTTCGAGACCGGTACGCCCTCTTACCTCGTTGAATTACTCAAGCATACCCATTACGACCTTTACGAGATGGCGAACACGGAGACCGATGCGGATGTGTTGAACAGTATCGATGCTGCCTCGAAAAATCCCGTTCCCGTAATCTACCAGAGTGGCTACTTGACGATCAAGGATTACGATCCTCGTTTTGGTATTTATAAGCTGGGGTTTCCCAATTTGGAGGTAGAGGAAGGCTTCGTAAAATATCTCCTTCCTTTCTATTCAAGTGTAAGCGCCTCTAAGACACCTTTTGAGATCGGTCGTTTTGTTCAAGAGGTGGAAACCGGTGATTACGATGCGTTCTTCCGCCGTTTACAAAGCTTCTTCGCTGATACACCCTATGAGGTGATCGCCGGCCAGAAGCCGGAGCGTGATACGGAGTTGCATTACCGGAACGTGCTTTTTATCGTATTTAAGTTGGTTGGACTTTATACGCAGGTGGAATATCATACCTCACAAGGGCGTATTGATCTCGTTCTGAAGACCGATCGCTATATCTACGTGATGGAATTCAAGCTGAACGGCACCGCCGAGGAGGCGTTGCGTCAGATAGAGGAAAGACAGTATGCGCTTCCCTTTGCGAGTGATCCACGGCAAGTTTTTAAGATCGGCGTGAACTTCTCCTCTGTGACCCGTAACATCGAGCGATGGTTGGTGGAATAATAATCTATTAAGTATATGAACTGGAAACAAACGCTTTTCTGGTCTTTTTCGGCAGCTGCTATTTTTTATTATTTCCTGCTTTTTGGCGTGTTTGTGTTTGTCGGTCAGGAGGAGATGCAATTGTTTATACCTGAGTGGTGGTATATCCGGGAGTTCCTTTTTCAGCCGGGAGGATTTTGCGCTGTCGCCGGGCAATGGATCATTCAATACTACCGGCAGCCTATGTCGGCGGTGGTTCTCCATACGGTTTTACTCGTTGGTTGCGGGTTTATGGTCTATAGGATCTTGCGTTGTTTTTCTGACAAGACCTACCTGCTGTTCCTCTCTTTATTGCCGGTCCTGTATCTGGTTAAGATGAGTATTCATGGGGAGTATTTGGTGGACGGGACGGTTGGCGTGGTTTTGATGCTTTTAGCTTTGTCGGTCTCGCTAAAGGTGCGGCGGGCGGGTTCTATTGCCGGATACGGAATTGCCTCTACACTTCTTTTATCTGGGCTGACCGGGCTTCTTTCGGTCTGTTACGCTTTCTTATATACGCTGTTAGCCTTACTCCGCTACAAAACGTCGCGGCAAAGATTGGCCGCCGCTGCCTGCTTGATCCCAGCGCTTTTTATCTATTTGTTTAGCGGATGGTTAGGGATTCCTGTACCTTTGTCTGATGGATGGATGCCGGAAGCCTATCTGGAGATACAGCGATTACCTCATTATTATATGTATCGTGTATGGACTTTCTTTACCCTTTCGATTGTCGGTGTTGCTTTATTCGCTCGCTTTGTTCCGGTGATTGGCGAGAAGAGTAAATGGATGGATCGGGTAGCCCTTGTTGTTTGTCTGATCACGGCGCTGGTATCCATCCGGTTTTGCCTGCCGGAACCTTGGCATGCGCAACGCATGATGCTTGACGAGCTCTCTTTCTTGGCCAGGGAGAGGCAATGGGACGCCATTATTGATAAGTACCGGGGAAAGCAGATCTATAATTATGTTAGCTTAAACTATTTGAATATGTCGTTGGCCCATAAGGGAGAATTGGCCGGCCGGATGTTTACTTTCGATCAGAAAGGAACGAAAAGCTTATGTGCCGATTGGAATCAGACCTTTTACATGGATCGTTTATTGAGCGATGTTCATTTTCTTGTTGGCGATGTCTCTTTGTCTGAAAGCTTTGCGATGGACGGATTTACGCAAGCCAAACGTAAAGGGAGTGCCCGCATGATGCAACGTTTCGTGCAAGTTTGTCTGATTAGGGGTGAGGTGGCGCTGGCCAAGAAATATTTGGACTTGCTTGCCGCTATGCCATTCTATAAAGATTGGGCTTGCCGTTATGCTATCTATCTGGTACATCCGGAATTAATGGATAAAGATCCGGAGTTGAGTGACAAATATATGCCTGTTGAGAAAAGAGATCGACTGAGTTTGTCCGTACCTGTCGATTCCTTATGGAGTGGATACAATCTTCCGGATCATCGGATCGGTTGGGAATACCGGGGATGTTATTATTTGTTGGGTAAGAAGCTGGATGCATTTGGCCGATTCTTGGAAGAGACACCTTTCATGAAGGGGGAACCGATACCCCGGCATTTCCAAGAAGCCGGATTGTTGTTGGCGGACAAAGACAGTATATCGCTTTCCTCCTATTCCATACAGCCGGAGATCGTAGACCGATACCGGGAATTCAAGCAGGTTTTGGGACGATCTGCCAACCAAGTGGATGTGTCCTCGATGTATCGACAATTTGGAGATACCTATTGGTATTATTACTATTTCAAGATCTTTAAAGGAGAAGAACAATGAAGCGATTATCTATCTGTTGGATTATAGGTTGTCTTTTGGGACTTGTGGCTTGTAGGCCGGAAGTTCCTACGCAAGCGGAACAAGGAGAAACTGACGTGTTTCCGGATTACAGGGAAGTTACTGTACCGGTCAATATGGCCCCTCCCAATTTCAAGTTGGTTGATCAACAGCTACAGGGGATAACTCGGTTGAAAACTATGAATAGGGAGTTGATAATCGCAGCCGATCATGGTGTTTTCAACCTGCCGGAAACGGATTGGAAGACCCTGTCGCAGGACGCACAAGGAAAACAAATAGATGTGACGGTTTATTTTCGAGAACCTCAAAGTGATTGGAAACAAATGAGTTTCCCTATCTATGTGTCAAGAGATTCCGTTGACGCTTATTTGGTGTATCGCCGTATTTTTCCCGGATATAGGATGTGGAACGAGATGGGGATTTATCAACGATGTGTTGAAAACTATGTTGAAAAGTCTATTCTTGATAACCAATCGACAAATAATAGTTGTATGAACTGCCATGCCTTTTGTGAGCGACAAGGGGAACAAATGCTTTTTCATCAGCGGGGTTCTCATAATGGGACTTACTTGATTGATCATCGGCAGGTAAAGACGATCGCATTGGAACGGGACGGTAAGCCGGCTTCGTTCGTTTATCCGTATTGGCATCCATCCGGCCGGTATGTCGCTTTTTCTACCAATGAGACCCACCAAGACTTCCATCTTTCCGATGAGAATCGGATTGAGGTATATGACGTGGAATCGGACGTGCTGATCTATGACACGGAGAAGGAGAGGGTATTCAGTTCGCCATTATTGGCTTCCATGGCGTGTTATGAGACTTTTCCCACTTTTACTCCGGATGGCAACTATCTGCTGTTCTGTTCGGCGGATTCTGTCTGTATGCCGGAAAATTATCGGGATGTCCGGTATAACCTGCTACGAGTCGCTTTTGATCCGAAAGACGGTTCGATTGGAACCCAAGTGGATACCTTATATAATGCGAGGGAAGCGGGCCGGAGTGTTAAGTTCCCGAGAGTTTCCCCGGATGGGAAGCGTCTACTTTATACGGTGTCCGATTATGGCAATTTCTCTATTTGGCATAAGGATGCGGATTTGCATATGCTGGATCTGTCTACCGGGGCAATCGATTCTTTGCCGGAAGTGAATAGCCCGGATGTAGAGAGCTATCATTCTTGGAGCGGCAATAGTCGTTGGTTTGTCTTTTCCAGCCGCCGGGACGATGGGCTTTTCACACGCCCGTATTTGGTACATGTGGATGAGCGGGGGCAGTGCGATAAACCTTTCTTGTTACCGCAAGCATCTCCGGATTATTATGAATGCTCCCTGTTCTCGTTTAATGTTCCGGAATTTATACATACTCCGGTTATAATCTCGAAGGAAAGGCTGGTCGAGGCTTCACGAAAAGAAGACACTACGACCATTAAACATATCGAGGGCATCTAATTTTTCACTTCTTTGTGCCGAAGGTATTTATAAAAGTCGTACTTTTGCGCTAAAATCAAAACGATGCGAAAAGTTCATTTGATCTCCGTAACCGAACCTTTGGTTTTAGATCTAGCCCTAGCACTTCGAGAAAAAGGATATGAGGTAAGCGCTTCCGGTTGTGGTCTGACTGAAGAGATGATAGGAAGACTTCATAACGCGGGCTGTACCTGTTATGGGGATGGGTGGTTTCCGGAGAAATTAATAAAAGATATTCACTCGGTGGTTTTGGGTGCTAAAGTAAAGCAAGATAACCCGGAATTATTGCGTGCGAAGGAATTGGGGATGTTAATCCAATCCATTCCGGAATTTATATTTCAACGGACTCGGTCGAAAACTCGGGTTGTTGTGGCGGGTAGTCGTGGAAAGAAGACAATTATTTCCATGATGGTCTGTGCGTTGCGCCGGCAAAAGTTGGCGTTCGACTATGCGTTGACTAGCAAGGTGGACTCGCTTCCGAATCGGGTACATTTGAGTTATGAGGCACGTATCGCTTTGATCGAAGGAGATGAGCATATCACCTCTGCCTTGGACAAGCGTTTCCAATTGGAATTCTATCGTCCGCATATCGCCATCCTGACGAATTTATCTTGGTCTACCGAGACGGATCATGCGACTCCGGAGGCCTATTTATCCACTTATCAATCTTTCTCCGTTTCTATTGAGCGGGAAGGGAAATTGATTTATTTTGGAGGTGATGATACTGTCAGTCAGTTGGCAGGGGACGTTCGGAGCGATATCACCGCTATCCCTTTTGAGGAACATCCGGTCGTGGAGAAAGACGGGCAGACTTTTCTGCATACTCGCTACGGAGACTATCCGGTGCGGATTCCCAATCGCTATTTCTTGATCAATCTGAATGCTGCACGTTTGGCTTGCCGGCAGTTAGGCGTTAAAGACGCGGATTTTTATCAAGCGTTATCGGAATATAGTTTATCTTTGCCGATATGATAATAGCTAGACAAAAAAGAAAAGAGAATATCGCTGAATATCTGCTTTATATGTGGCAGGTTGAGGACTTGATCCGGGCGAATAAGTTCGATATGGATTCGATCAACCGCACGGTGATCGCCCATTACGACCAGCCCGAGGAGGTGAAGAAGGAAATCGCTCAATGGTACGAGGAATTGATCGAGATGATGCGTAGCGAAGGGGTGATGGAGAAAGGTCATATCCAATTGAACAAGAATGTGATTATTACTTTGACCGATTTGCATCTCCGTCTTTTGAAATCTCCGAAAGAGATGGTTTATAGCGCGGCTTATTATAAGACGCTTCCTTATATCGTACAGCTCCGGGCTAAATCGGGTGGAGAGGATCTGCCGGAGTTGGAAACTTGTTTCGCCGCCGTATATGGCTATCTGCTTTTGCGTATGCAAGGGAAAGAGGTGAGTGCGGAGACGTTAGAGGGCATTAAACAAATCAGTTCCTTCTTGGCGTTGCTCGCCGAGAAATATCGGGAAGATATGAAAGGGGAACTTAAACTAGAGGATTAATAATAGATATAGACATGAAGACAGTTTTGGTAACCGGAGCGAACGGTCAATTGGGAAGTTCTATCCACGCTCGTATCAGCCAGTATCCCGGCTATAATTTTCTTTTTACGGATATAGATACGTTGGATATTTGCGACAAGGAGGCCGTCCGGAAATATGTCTTGGAAAATGATGTTCAATATGTCATGAATTGCGCCGCTTATACGGCGGTGGATAAAGCGGAGGAGCATGAGGATTTGTGTATGCGCATCAACCGGGATGCGGTACGGAACTTAGGTGAGGCCGCTCATGCCGTAGGTGCGAAGGTGATTCATGTATCTACCGATTATGTGTTCGATGGAACGAGTTGCCGTCCTTATCTGGAAAGCGATGCGACTTGTCCTGTTTCCGTATATGGACGTACGAAACTGGCGGGAGAGCAGGCCTTGATGGAGGTGTGTCCGGATTCCGTGATTATCCGTACGGCTTGGTTGTATTCCGAGTATGGAAACAATTTTATGAAGACGGTATTGCGTTTGGGAAAGGAGCGGGATGAGTTGCGTTTCATATTCGACCAAGTGGGTACGCCTACTTATGCCGGAGATTTAGCGGTCGCTATGCTTACCGTGCTGGAACGTGCCGAGGCGGGTAAATTTATACCGGGTATCTATCATTTCTCGGACGAGGGGGTGTGTAGCTGGTATGATTTTACGGTAAAGATCTTGCAAATAGCAGGTATGAATAACCGGGTGATACCCATAGAGACCAAGGATTATCCGACACCGGCCAGCCGGCCGCATTATAGCGTATTGAATAAAGGTAAGATAAAAAGCTCGTACGGACTGACGATTCCCCATTGGGAGACTAGCTTGGCCTACTGCATGAATAACAAAGTGTAACTGATAACAATATATACATATAAAATAGAATGAGCCAGTATTCAGAAGAGATTGAAAGAAGAAGAACGTTTGCCATAATCAGCCACCCGGATGCCGGTAAGACTACGCTTACCGAGAAATTATTGTTATTTGGTGGCGCTATCCATGTAGCGGGAGCGGTGAAGTCTAATAAAATCAAGAAGACAGCCACGTCCGACTGGATGGAGATTGAGAAGCAACGCGGTATCTCCGTAGCTACCTCCGTAATGGCTTTTGATTATTCCGATCATAAGATTAATATCTTGGATACACCGGGCCACCAAGATTTCGCCGAGGATACGTTCCGTACCTTGACGGCGGTGGATAGCGTTATTATCGTAATCGATATCGCCAAGGGAGTAGAGGCGCAGACTCGTAAGTTGATGGAGGTCTGCCGTATGCGTAAGACTCCGGTGATCGTTTTTGTCAACAAGATGGACCGTGATGGTAAAGATCCTTTTGATTTGCTGGATGAGATAGAAGAAGAATTACAGATAAAGGTACGCCCATTGAGCTGGCCGATCGATATGGGACAACGTTTCCGGGGCGTATACAATATTTTCGAGCAGAAACTGAACCTATATACCCCGAGTAAGCAATATGTGACGGAGAATGTGGAATTCAAGGATATCACGAGTCCGGATCTCGAGACTTATATCGATCCTGCGCAAGCCGCGAAGCTTCGTGAGGATATAGAGTTGATCGAGGGGGTTTATCCCGAATTTGATGTGAATACGTATTTGGATGGGGATATCGCTCCGGTATTCTTTGGCTCCGCCCTAAATAACTTCGGTGTGAAAGAGCTATTGGATTGCTTTATCCGTATCGCTCCCTCGCCACGTCCGATCCATGCGGTAGAGCGTGTGGTAGACCCGAATGAGGATAATTTCACCGGCTTTATTTTCAAGATCCATGCGAATATGGACCCGAACCATCGCAGTTGTATCGCTTTCGTGAAGATTTGTTCCGGTCGTTTTGAGCGTAACGCGAACTATAAGCATGTACGCTTCGGTAAGATGATGCGTTTCAGTAGCCCGACGGCTTTCATGGCCCAGAAGAAAGAAGTGGTGGATGAGGCGTTTGCCGGGGATATTATCGGTTTGCCGGATACCGGGAACTTTAAGATCGGGGATACGTTGACTTCCGGAGAGGAATTGCACTTCAAGGGATTGCCGAGCTTCTCGCCCGAGATGTTCAAATATATAGAGAACGCCGATCCGATGAAGGCAAAGCAATTGAACAAAGGTATCGAGCAATTGATGGACGAGGGTGTCGCCCAGTTGTTTACCAATCAATTCAATGGCCGGAAGATTATCGGTACGGTGGGACAATTGCAGTTTGAGGTCATTCAATACCGCCTGTTGCATGAGTATGCCGCCCAATGTAAATGGGAGCCGATCAGCCTATACAAGGCTTGCTGGATCGAGAGTGATAATCAACAGGCGTTGGAGAATTTCAAGAAACGTAAGGCGCAATATATGGCGTTGGATAAGGAAGGTCGTGATGTTTATTTAGCGGATTCCGGCTATGTGTTGATGATGGCCCAACAGGATTTTCCGGATATTAAGTTCCATTTTACATCAGAGTTCTAATATGAAAAGTCGATTCTCCATCCTTTGCTTACTTGTTAATATCTTGTTGATAAGTTGTGAACGGGCTCCCCAGTACTATGAGGTATCCGGAAGGCTTCATACACCTTATCATATTAAGTTTGAGCATACTAAACCATTGGATAAGGAGATTGACGAGCAGTTGAAATATTTCTACCACCTGTTTAATGCTTTTGATTCTACTTCGGTAATCAGTCAGGTAAACCAGAACCGTGACATACGGGTAGATACGCTCTTCCAAAAAGTCTTTAAGAAGGCACTGGAAGTATCTGCCGAGACAAATGGGGCCTACGACGTGACTTGCGCCCCGTTGATCAACCTTTGGGGGTTTGGCTTCAGCCGGAAGGATAGCGTAACCCCTGCTCATATCGACAGTGTCCGTCAGTTTATCGGTTTTCAGAAAGTTCGTTTAGAAGGGGATCGCATCGTGAAGGACGATCCTCGCTTGATGATGAACTTTTCTTCTTTGGCGGATGGAACGGTTTGCGATATGATAGCCCAAATGCTGGAGAAGAAAGGGGTCCGTAATTATTTGGTGGAGTTTGGTGGCGAGATGCGTGTGAAAGGTGTGAATCCCTCGGGCATGGATTGGCGCTTAGGGATCACGAAGCCTACGGATGACGCTGCCGGCATGAATCAAGAACTCGAGCAGATCGTTAGCTTCCCTAAACCGTTAGGAATGGCTACATCAGGTAATTACCGTAATTTTTATATAAAGGATGGACGTAAATACGCCCATACGATCGACCCTCGTGAAGGTTGCCCTGTACAGCGGGATATCCTTAGCGCTACGATCGTCGCTCCGGATGCCATGACCGCTGATGCGTATGCTACCGCATTTATGGTCTTAGGCTCGGAGGAGGCTAAATCCTTATGCGCTAAAGTGCCGGGTCTTGAATATTTTATTATTTGTTCCGATTCGATAGGAGACGGGTATCATCCGGAATACTCTGAGGGCTTTCGTCAATATCTGGTGACTGCCGATAAGTAATCGATTTATTTATAAGCTGTTAAGATGTTGTTCTTAGAATAGGCATTGTAAGATCTTTATGATGCCCATTCTAAGGAGCTTATAATGCCCATCGTAAGCATGCTATAATGGGCATTGTAAGAAAGGTCTGTTTATAGGATGGATTTGATCTCTTCCAGAGAGCGGACTGTATGGGTCGGGTTGAATCCATCGGCAGGTAATCCTTCAGGATTCAACCATATCTGGTCGATCTTGGATTGATAAGCCCCAATGATATCTGCTTCCCAGCTATCCCCGATCATTAAGCTCTCGGACCGGCGTGAGTTCGTGTTCTTTAAGGCGAAGTCGAAAATACCTTTATGGGGTTTTTGTATATTAGCGTCCTCGGACAGGATCATCCGTTCGAAATAAGGAGCCAAGCCTGCGTTGCTAAGTTTCTTGAATTGTACCTCACGGAATCCATTGGATAAAATAAATAACCGATAGGAAGGGCGGAGATATTCCAGTAATTCAATGGCTCCGGGCACTAATCGGGTTTTGGTGGTCGTGCGTTGCAAGAAATCATTATTTACCGATAAGACGGTTTTCTTATCTTCTATTCCTAACGGACGAAGTACGTAGAGAAATCGATCCAAGATTAAGGTTTGCCGGTCTATTTCCCCCGAACGGTACTTGGCCCATAAGTCTAGATTATGAGGCATATAAATATCGAAGAAAGCCTCGAAGGAGGCATAATACCGATTAAAGTGGTAATCGGTATATAGCTCTTCAAGGCATTCTTTATTGTTATGGTACGTATCCCAAAGGGTATCGTCCAAATCGATAAATATACTTTTATAAATCATTATCCAACTTCGATCACTAAATACTTGCCTAGGCTCCAGAAAGCCTTCTCGTCATTTATTTTCAAGGTCAAGTTTCCGTCTTCATCCTCTACGAACTCATAAGATCCTTCTGGATGATTGGATTTTAGTTTAGCCTTGCTTGCGAACAAAGGAATTTCTTTTACCTCACGGATATCGATAGAGATGAAATAATCCTTGTTGAAACCACTCTGCAATACTTTAGATTTAGAGAACAGGCCACCACCGGATAAGATCTTCTGTTCCTTCAATTCCTTGGAAGTACCGAAACAGTAGTAAGCCGTGTGAAGGGCTTTATCTTGAGCGTTCAATTTCTCGGATTGAGCGGCTGCGGTAGTAGCCAGACTTTCCACATCCTCATTCAAGGAACTTACCATCTCGTCCAATTCTTGGATACGTACGTTCTTCTTTGCCAAATCCTCTTGCAAAGCGACAATCATCGTTGCCTTTTGATCCAGCTCGGAGGAAAGACGATCGATCGTCTTTCGTAATGCGGAAGATTGAATACCGCTTTTCTTCAATTTCTCCTCCAACTGGCTGATTTGCTCCTTGTTCTTCTTCAAGGTCTCGCTGATCAATTGCATGTTCTGCTTGATTTGATCTCTGCGTGACTGATTTAGCTCACCGCCGGTTTGTTGTTGGATTGTCAAATAATTCTCGGCATCACGTATAGATTGAAAATCAGATTCAATATCATTTAGGGTGGAGAGCATATCATTAAGCTCATCCGTGTTCTTCGTATTCTCGATACGTAGAGAATCGTTCTCAGCCTTTAGCTTCTTGTAATCCGCTGAATTTTGGCCACAAGAGGCCAGCATGGCTGTGCAGACACATACTAATAATACTTTCTTCATGTTCTTTTTGCTTGTTAAGTTAAACATCTTTTTCTGTCTCTTTGTCCTTTTTATCTTTTAAGCCTGCTAATACAATAACAATCTCACCCCTTGGTTCGTTCACGGTAAAATGCTGAATTACTTCTTCTAAGGAACCTCGTACGGTTTCCTCGTGTAATTTGGAGATTTCCCGGGATACTGATACTTGGCGGTCCGTACCGAAAAACTCGGCGAATTGCGTCAAGGTCTTGAGCAGACGGAAAGGTGATTCATAAAAAATAATAGTCCGGTATTCCAAAGCCAATTCTTTTAGCCGGGTCTGCCTTCCTTTCTTTTGAGGGAGAAACCCCTCGAAACAGAACTTCTCATTGGGTAATCCGGACGCTACCAAGGCGGGCACGAAAGCCGTAGCTCCGGGCAGGCACTCTACGTCTGCCCCTTGGCGAACACATTCCCTCACCAACATGAATCCCGGATCGGAGATGGCTGGCGTACCAGCATCGGAAACAAGGGCGATATTCTCGCCTCCCTTGATACGGGCCGCGATTTGCTCCACCGTCTTATGCTCGTTGAACTTGTGGTGGGACTGCATCTTGTTCTGTATCTCGAAATGTTTCAGCAAGATGCCGGTCGTACGGGTATCCTCCGCTAAAATAAGATCAGCTTCTTTTAGCACACGGATCGCCCGGAATGTCATATCCTCCAAGTTACCGACAGGGGTTGGGACTACAGTCAATTTTGCCATATCGTATATTTATGAGAAGCGTTTTTCCAATAGCTTGATGAAATCGGCTACGGAAGCGTCTTCTATATTCCAGTTCAACACCTTGTTCAGATAAGTGACCGACTCCTCGTACGAGCTAAGATCGTTCAGGTCTGAGATCGCCTTATTCATTTTCTCCTCATTTCCTCCGAATAATTCCCTTCTGAAGCGGAAACGATCATTTAAACTGAATGCCTTACGGAAATCAGAAAGATTCTTTTTCTCCAATATATCATTCAGTGAAATACTGGATTTATCCGCTAATATAGTTTTATGTGGAATCTCTATCTCTTTCAAGGGGATTGTCTCTTGTACGATCTTTTCTTCTGGGATCACTTTTTCGACAATTGGTTCTGCTACGATAGGTTCCTCAACGACCGGTTCTTGTACCTGTACGACCTCGATCGTAGGGGATACTTCCGGAGCCGGTTGCACCTCCGGCATCTGTAAAGGTTTACTTACGGGAATAGAATCGATAAGTCGTTGATGTTCCTCCATTTGTTTACGCAAAGCCTCTAACTGAAACTCCTCCAGCGTATGAAGCTCCTTCAATACCTTGTGGGTCAACTGGAAGGTCTGGTTGAAGAAAGAGGCGGGATAAATTTCCGCATCCCTCATTCCGGCTACCAACTTCTCCAGCTCCCTGATATCGATCAATAGATAATCTATTTTTTCCTTGTTTGCCATTTCTATATGTTTTTCAGATGCTATAAATCATCCGGACATACGTATGTTTTGCAACAAAAATAAGTATTTCTTGTCAATGTTGCCAGTTTCGATCTTAAAATATTGTAAATCATTCGACGAACTCGTCCGGTAAATTCACCAGATATAGGTGATGGGTCGCCCGGGTAAAAGCCGTGTAGAGCCACCGATAGAAATCCTCACCAAGCATTTCCTCCGTGATGTAACCGATATCGAGAAAGACGTTCATCCATTGGCCGCCTTGGGCTTTATGGCAGGTTACCGCATAAGCGTATTTTACTTGGACGACGTTGTAATGAGGATCTACCTTCATCTTTTTCATTTTTCCCGCCTTGGTAGGAATGTCCTCGTAATCTTCCAATATGGTGTAAAAGAGTTTGTCGTTTAGCTCCTTAGGGAGGGCGGGGGAGTCGGTCTGTAAAGTATCCAATAGGATTTTCAAATCGATTTCCAGATCATAATCTTGAAAACGAGCCGTGATGTCGGCAAAGCGGAAGCCATACATCTCCGTGACACGGCGTACCCGCATGACTTGAATGATCTCTCCGTTCGCTATAAAGTCCATCTCCTTGCAATTCGCTGTCCAATAATAATTGTTCTTCGCTACCATTAAACGATCGCCGGACGATAGCTCTTCTTCCCTGTATAGGATACGGTTACGTATGCCGTTATTATAAATCGTTGCTCGTTTATTCGAGCGGGAGATAATCATGGTCTCTTCCATACCGTCGCGGCTATAGGTGGAAGATATTTCCTCAATTAGCTCATCTCCATTGACTTTCGTGAAATCGGAGAAGCCTTTTAATTGTAATTTCGGAAAGATCTCGACCGTGTGGTTTCGTAGTGCGTCTCGTAGCCGGGTAGCGTTGAACAGGATTCCCGAGTCCTCGCTTTGGCGTACGACTTGAGTTAACGCTATCTCCCAAACCTGTAGGTTGTAACCCCGTAATATCTCAGGATTCAAGGCGGGACTCTCCGTTTGCATTACTGGAGGAAGCTGTGCGACATCTCCCATTAGGATAAGACGGCAGTTTTCCCCGGAATAGACATACTGGATTAAATCGTCCAACAGGCGTCCGGAACCAAAAACAAATGAATCCAATCCCTCGTTGGCGATCATAGAAGCCTCGTCGACGATAAAAAGTGTATCTTTATGTAAATTATCTGCCGGCATGAAGCCCGTCGGCTCATTGGAAAACGCCCGTTGGCGATATATTTTTTTATGAATTGTATACGCTTTTTGGCCAGCGTAGCCCGAGAAAACTTTGGCTGCTCGTCCGGTTGGAGCCAACAAAAACGTTTTTTGCTTTAGTTCGTTAAGCGTTTTCACCAAAGCCCCGACCAGAGAGGTTTTTCCGGTTCCTGCGTAGCCTTTCATCAGCAGAAGGCTGTCCGGTTGCTCAGACAAGAGAAATTCGGTAAGCGTATGAAGCGCTAAAAACTGATCGTCTGTCGGTTTATAGGGGAAATTTCGTTCGATTTGCTGGCTTATGTAACTATTTATCATTTTGATCGCAATAATTTTCGCGATAAAGGTAGTGTATTAAATATTCTTTTTTAAATTTGCCGAACGAAATAAATTCAAAAAACAATACAAACCATGAAAGTTACATTAAAGATTTTATTAGCTGCCGCAGTTGTACTGCTAGTTTACATGTGCTATAGAAGTATTCAGGCACCGAGGGAATACGATGCGGAAAAAGAAATTCGTGACAATGCGATCATCGCCCGTTTGATTGAAATCCGTAAGGCTCAGATCGAATACAAGAACATGTATAAGACTCATGCCGGAAGTTTCGACGATTTGGAGAAATTCTTGAATACGGATAAGTTGCCGTTCTTGATCAAGGAAGGTGTATTGACGGATGAGCAGTTGGAGAAAGGTATGACAGAAGCAGAGGCTGTTAAGAAAGGTTTAATCAGACGTGATACCATGTGGGTATTGGCGAAAGATACTTTGCTGGGTAAGAACTATGATGTAGCGGCTATGCGTTATGTTCCGGCCGTTCCGGGTGAAAAGATTACTTTCAAGATGGATACGGCTACGTTGAAATCTGGTTCGGGTTATGAGATCAAAGTATTCGCTTGTGAGGTTCCTTACAAAGAATATTTGCGTGACATGGATGCTCAGTTGACTTATAACTTGATCGACAAGGCAGAGAAACAAGGTAAGTTCCCGGGATTGCGTGTAGGTTCTTTGGAAGAAATTAATAACAACGCAGGTAACTGGGAATAATCAGCGGCTCATATGACTATCAGCATTCCTGATACGTTAACTACTGATAATTCGGAAAAGTATATAGTGTCCATCCGGCTTCGGTCGGGTGGACTTTCTTTTTCCGGGTATGATCCCTCGGCTGGAGGAAGTTTCTTTTATCGGGAAACGGAATTCGATCGGGCGGTCTCTTTCATTTCTTCCCTTAAGGAGTTTTTCTTCGCTCATGAGTTTCTTACGTGGACTTATAAACGGATTAACGTGATCTGTGTATCTCCGGAATATAGCTTGGTCCCTGATAATTATTGGGGGGACGGTAAGGAAGGGCGTTTATTGGATTTCAGCTTTTCTACACTGGAATTGCATTGCTTAACCGATACTTTAAAGGAACAACAGGCTAAATTGGTGTTTGGTGTAGACGAGGAGGTTTACGAATTTTGCTCCCGTTCTCTTTTGCATCCTTTTTTCTCCCACTACATGACTTCTCCGCTAACGCTATGGACAAAAGAAAGTAGTGCTAGCTTACCCCGGCAAATGTATGTCGTGATAGAACGAAAGCGGATGGATGTGGCCTGCTATGCTCAAGGGAAACTCTTATTTGTGAACTCTTATCCGATCGACCAATCGGACGATATAGTATACTATATATTATATGTATGGAAACAGGCGGGATTGATCCAAGAAAAGGACCAGTTGCTTTTAGCGGGGGAATCTTCCTCGCGAATGCGGGTTCTGGAGCGATTGCGAGCCTATTTACGCCATGTTAAGCCGGTGGAGATCCCTTCGGAAGCCTATTTGTTGGGAACGGATGTAACGAAAGCCCCTATGGATTTAATATCTTTATTAATATGCGAATAATAAGCGGTATATACGGTCGTCGGCGTTTTGACGTGCCCTCTTCGTTTAGCGCACGTCCTACGACGGATTTTGCGAAAGAGAATATTTTTAACGTAGTAAATAATTTGGTGGATCTGGAAGGTATGGATGCGTTGGATCTTTTTGCCGGAACCGGAAGTATCTCTTTTGAGTTGATCTCACGAGGATGCCGGAATGTAACCGCCATAGAGAAAAATAACGCTCATGCCTCTTTTATAGCCAAGGTAGCGAAAGAGCTGAAGACGGATGCGTTGGCTCTGATTCGTGGGGATGTTTTCCGTTATTTGAATTCAGCCCCTAAGCAAAGTTTCGATTTCATCTTTGCCGATCCCCCATATGCCTTGCCGGAGTTGCCGGAAATACCCACCTTGGTTTTCGAGCGTGATTTACTAAGGGATGGAGGGATATTCATCATGGAACATCCTAAGACCAATGACTTCTCATCTTTGCCTTATTTTTATCAGCACCGGGTGTATGGCTCCGTGAACTTTAGCATCTTCCTTAAAGAAGGGGAGAAAACAGACGCATAAATGATTCCGCCATGCGTTGCTTGAGGGGGCGCTTTAACCAGCGGGAAGGGATCAAGCGCTCACAGTGATGCATGTCGTGTGTAAAGATGCGTTTCATTTGCAGGGCGAATTCCTTTTGATATACGAAAGCGTTAATCTCGAAGTTATGCTCAAAGCTACGGAAGTCCATATTGGCGGACCCGATGCTTGTCAATGCGTCGTCGGACACGACTAGCTTGGAATGCAAGAAGCCCGGTTTGTAGAGGTATACTTTTACGCCGGCCTTTACCATCTCGTCGATAAAGGAATGACTGGCCATATTCGCTGAACGTGTATCGGAACGCTTAGGCAGCATCAAACGAACATCCACTCCCCCTAAGGCGGCGGTTTGCAACGCTTGGTTCAATCCTTCGGTAGGCAGGAAATAAGGGGTTTGTATAAAGATATACTTCTTGGCGTTGGCGATCATGAAAATGGTCGCTTGCAACAAAGTTCTCCATTGACCTACCGGACCGCTAGTGGCGATTTGCATAATATTATCGCTATAGATTTGGGCGGCCGGATAGTAAATCCGATCGTTCAAGAGTTTTTTACTAACCACGTACCAATCGATGAGGAATACGGATTGAAGCCCGTGCACTCCTTTCCCTACGAATTTGAAATGCGTATCCCTCCATGTGCCCCAAGAGGTTCCCTTATCGTATCGGTCGGCTATATTCATGCCTCCCATAAACCCGACTTTACCGTCTATCACGATAATCTTGCGGTGGTTCCGGTAATTCACCTTACTGGTGAAAACGGGGAACGCTACCCTCAAGAACGCATATACCTCGATACCCGCTTCCTTCATTTCCTTAAAGAAGCCGTCTTTTACATTCCAGCAACCCACATCATCATAAAGTACACGTACCTTCACACCTTCTTTTACTTTCTTGATAAGGAGTTGTTGCACCTGTTTTCCTATCTCGTCATCACAGAATATATAATATTGTATATGGATATGGTGGGTCGCTTTCTGGATCTCTTCCAGCAAGTCTTTGAACTTATCGGTACCATTCGTATAAATCGTGATTTGTGTTCCGTATAGGAGGGAGGATTGGTTGGTGTTAGTCAACAAGGTCGATAAAGGTTTATAGGGGTCCGGAACTACGCAGGCGTCTTGAGGTAATTTACCCTCTTGCGGCCTTTTCATGATGCGTTTATAGGTACGCCTCGATATGATCCGTTGTTTCCGGTTATCTTGTCCAAAGAAGAAATAGAAAAGCAGTCCGATACCGGGTGCTAATAATAAGACGATTACCCAAGGAATTGTCTTTAACGGATTCCTATTCTCTGTAATGATAACTAATACCAGTCCTAATATAGTGACGCTATACAATATGATAAATATCGTACCAACGATTAACTGTATATGAATGGCTGCTAACATGAAACTCTCTCTTTGCTATAATCTGCTATAATTCGCTAAGATAAGAATGCTTTCCGAGAATAGCAAATTTCCGTATTTTTTTTGGGCTGTATAGAAGGGCCAAAAAGTAAGTTAACTTAAATGGCAAAGTAAGCTAACTTAAATGCCCGAGTAAGTTAACTTACTTTGCCTACGAAGCTAGCTGACTTTGGAAGCGGGGTTATGTACATTTTAAAATAATGAGGTCGTTTTCTAAATATGAAGTGTCATTTGTTGATTTTGGCGCAGGCTATTATGAGAAGTATCTATGATAACAATAAAAATATTTAGATTGAAAACGACTGTAAAAAACGATCGTTTCAATTAGTCGTTTGCAAAGGTAGGCATTTCTCCGAGACCGGCAACCTTTTCCGATTAAATTTTATCCTGCTATATATCTTCTTCTCAACAGGATAGATTAATCAAAGTGTCACGAATATGACAAAAGAGCATCATCTTTTTGCTTTCTAAAAAAATGCAAGATCTAAACGATCGTTTTCACTAGTCGTTTTTTATGTGGAAGGGTAAGAATAAGAAAAACAGTAAACCAATGATAACTTGGAATCAAACTCTAGAGATATGAATAGAAAGTCTTCTATACGAGCCATTTTACTCCGTAAGGAATGCCTTTTATTCTTTTTGCTACTATTGCCTATGTTTACAAAGGCCCAATATAATAAGGTATATGCGGATATCACCGCGAATATGCTGGTCGATATGGGTTTTGAGAATGTTGTCTGGTCGGAAGACGAGAAGGAGAGAGTGTATGTCTTGGAGAATACCCCTTGGCGTTTGCAGGGTGTGGGACTGGCCCATGCCATAGACCGCATCCAGAAAACAGGCTTGCCGGAGAAGGGCAAATCCTGCCGTATCGTCGTATTGGATAATAATATACCGCAGATCTCATTGATCTATACGGCAAATCCGGACAGCTTGAAGGCGGCTCCCGGCTCCTATGCGGCCCGTTCCGCCTGGGATGCTACTTACGATCTGGGCGATAGCTGGGATAAGGTGAAGAAAGAGTACCGTATGAATAGCTCCTTGTTTAAGGTGGATGTCGTGGTTTATCCGGAGTTGTATCTGAAGAACCTCATTATCACGCAAATCTACCAAGTATTATTCAACCTCTCGCCTGCGATCGAGGTCTCTTTCTGGAATGGGATGAAGCTGACGGCGCAGATGGTGTTTCCTATATATAATGATGGATATGGTCCTTGGGCGGGTAAGATTCACCCGGGCATGGTTACCCTTTCCCAATCTTTTCGTTTACCTTATCGTACGTTCGCCAGAGCCAGTATCGGTTTGTTCAATGCGGATCGTTATGGGGTGGATTTAGCGGTGGCGCACCATCTGAAAGATGAGCGCTTTTCTTTGGAAGGTCGTATCGGTTGTACGGGAACTGGCTCATGGCATAAGTTCGAATACCATTATGGTACTCATCAGCGGGTCACTTGGTCGTTGGGAGGTAGTTTTTACTGGCCCAAATACAATACGCAGGTCTCTTTGAAAGCCGAGCAGTACTTGCTGGGAGAGGTCGGTGGACGGATTGATTTGATCCGTCATTTCCGCCATTGCTCTATCGGTTTTTATGCGATGAAGGCGCAAGGTGCTTTGAAAAACGGAGGTTTCCGGTTTCAAGTGGCTCTTCCTCCTTATAAATATAAACGTAAGAATATGCGGGTGCTTCCTTCTGACAACTGGGGTATGTCTTACAACGCCGGTAATGAACGCTATTATTATAAGGGGTATAAAGCCTCACCGAATGATAACATCATGCAACAGAATCAATTCAACCCGTACTTTATAAAGTCGGAATTACTCAATTTTTAAATAGTTTTATTATGAGAACAATTACAAAGTTACAGACCTTATTGGTCTTGTTCCTTACGACAGCCATGGTATGTTTCATGGGCTGTAAGGATGACGATGATGATGTGCCTACTCCGGGTGGTGGTGGCACTGTTGCCACCTATGCGATTGGTGGTACGGTTATGGATGCCAGCAACAACCCGATGATTGGCGTTAGCGTAGCTCTTTCTGGAGCTCAATCTCTTAGTGCTACGACGGGTTCTGATGGAACGTACTCTTTCGACTTGAAAAGCACACCAGGCTCTTACAAAATCGCCTTTAAGTCGGAAGGCTATGCAGACAGAAGCTATGATGTGGATGTGAAGAAGATCGAATCGGGTGTTGGACAGTATGTAGTAAACGCTGTCATGGTAAAGGGCACGACTCCCGATACTCCGAAAGAGTATAAGAAGGCGAAGTACAATCTTTCCGTATCGATCGAAGATGTTGTGGGAAAAGCTATCTCTACTTCCAGCCTTTCTGTTGTCGTAAAATACGGGGATAAAGAGATCGCTAAAGAGAATAAACCTAATTTTAAGGTCTCTGATGTGACTCCCGGTATCTACGACGTAGTAGCTACAGCTTCCGGATATACTAAAGCCGTGGCTAAGGTTGTCGTTTCAGCCGTTCCGGATCAAGAAAAGAAAGAGGGCGAAGGTGATACATTCGACGTTGAGTATCCAGCTATTATCGTGATGAATGTCGCTCCTTCTATTCCAGTAGATCCGGATGATCCTTCTAAGCCGACAGATCCTTCTGACCCGTCTGATCCTTCCAAGCCAACAGACCCTTCTGATCCTTCCGATCCTTCCAAACCGACAGATCCGTCAAAAGCGACTTATATCGTATCTGGTATAATAACGGACCTATCTACGGGCGCGGACATCAAAACAGCGGAAGTCACATTGATGTTAGGAAGTGAAGAGTTATTTATTTCTAAGAATGAGAGTGAGTTCTCTTTCAATATCGCATCATCAAAGGTTACGGAGAATGCTCAATTTATCTTGAGTGTTAAAGCCGCAGGTTATACGAGCTACTCTCGTACGATCATCTTTAAGGTCGGTCAGAGTATGAACTATGTATTTCCTATCACATTGAACCCTATAGGTACAGGTGGAAATACAGAGATTGATTTTTCTAAATATGGTGTTCAGGTTCCGGAAAAAGAAGCGGAAAAAGTAGCGGATGAGATTAAGAATGCGATTAACGCAGGCGGAACCGAAGAGGTTAAGGTGTCTGGTGTCACTTATGTGGATGAGAATAATGTTGAGCAAAAAGTAGACGTTGTCATTCCTGCTAATGTCTTAGATAACTATAAAGGTGCGGATAATGAGGTCCAAGCTCCAGTTATTAAGGTCTTGAATCAAAGTGATGCTGAGAAATTGACAGAATCGATAGGAGTGATTGAAAGTACGACCGCTGATGGTATAAAAGAGAAAGATGAGGTAAGTTTGGTCGCGGAAAGTGGTAAGCCTGTCGTTATCGTTATGCCGGCAAGTAGTAATCAAACATTGGTGATCGAACGTGATATGTCTGCGGAAGCTCTGCAATCCAATAATGTGACTTCTGATGCTGGTGCGGTAGCCAGTGTAAGCCGTGTATATAAAGGCGAGCCTAGCGGTACGGTATTCTCTCCGGCTTTGAAGATCTCGTTCGACGCTCCGAAGGATTTGGTTTCTTCTACACAGCCTATGGCATTGTTATATGCGACCACAGGCATAGATAATAAGGAGATCATGAAGATTGATCCTACGGCGGACCCTGTTTATATCAATGGTACTGGTGCGGAAATGTCTGTCGCTCACTTCTCTAAGTTTGCCGCAGGTTTTGAGTTGGCATTAGCGGAAACTGAAGATATCAGTACTGATACTACAATCGTAGAAAAGGTTGTTGACTACTGTTCTGATGGTAAGGCAGGAAACATTCCTGTAGTTGTTACAACTACAAATGCTTATGTTGGAGAAAACTTGCAGGATCTAGTCGGAAAGTCTAACGTAGATGGTCAAGTCGCTAAGAATGCGGTTTATAACCGAATCTCTAATCGTTTGCAAGCTGATGGTTATCAGATTGGTACCCAAACATCATTGACTACATCCGTTCCTACGGAAGCTGATCGTACGGTCGCTTCTATGAGCTTGAAGAAGACATATACTACAAATACGTATGTATTTAAGTTTATGACAAAGGGTAAGAAGGTGGAAGAGATTCAGGTTGTAGCTAAAAAACTTATCAAGATAGAAGGTACTCCTGTTTACAAGCAATCCCACGGTCACGGACATGGTGATGGCAATAACGCCGGTGGCGGTATCATCATCCCGGATTAATGCTTGATATTTGAAGCTTGATTAAATAATGTTGAGCCGGAAGTTTATAAGTAAACAAAGAAAAATGAAGAAATTACTCTTATTGATCATATTCTTAAGTTGCTGGACGATACTTCCGGCTCAATTATCTTATGGCACGACAGGGCTATTGCATGCCCCGTCCGCCGATATGCAAAAGGACAAGACCGTGATGCTTGGCGGAAACTTCTTGCATCAAGAGCTTACGCCTCCCAAGTTTAATTTTAATACGTGGAATTATTATTTGAACGTGACGATCTTCCCGTTTCTGGAAGTAGCGTATACTTGTACGCTGTTTACGGCCGAGAGCCTTGGATTGGATAAGCATGGCTATTCCGGATTCACGAACCAAGATCGTTATTTCTCCGCCCGCTTACGTGTGTTGAAAGAAAGCAAATACATCCCCGCTGTCGTGCTGGGGACTTCGGACCCTTTTACGTCATCCGGGCATAAATTCGCTTCGGCTACGGGAAACGGCTATTTCTGCCGTTATTATCTGGCCGCTACCAAACATTTTCAGCTGGGAAGGGAAACCTTAGGCATTCATTTATCCTATCTGTATAACCGCCGTGAGGATTATCCCTTGAACGGTGTGGCGGGAGGTATCACCTACAATCCTTCATTCGCCCCGCATTTGAACGTCATAGCCGAATACGATTCGAAAGACTTCGCTATGGGAGCCACTTACCTACTATTCAATCATATACATTTTCAATTTGAATTGCAGCGAATGAAATATTTCTCCGGTGGACTGTGCTATAAGATTTATTTAAAATAAAAAGAGGTTCAGCCTTTGTCCGTTTTTAATCCGCTTGGAGGCGAACGGTTAGGCTGAACCTTTTTATATCTTGTTACGCTGTCGCGCTAGCCATATCTACGGCTTTATTCCCCGATGAAATTCTTGCGTATCAACTCGGCGGACTTGTACTCCTCTTCCAGATACGTCTCAATATGCCGTTTCTTCTTATCCTCTAATATCTCGTTAATAGCGATTAGGATACCCGTTTCTTCCACCTCTCCGAACTCATGGTTGATCGCTGTGCCGAATACACGCATCTTAGGCGACAGGCTCATGTAAGCGTTTACCAAAGGGGGCACGTTGATACCGAATTTACGAACCTCTTGGTTCAATACCTTGTAGTTATCCTTGAAATTATCGTAAGGGAAAAGAGATCTCATCTTCTCTACATCCATATTAGTCTCCAAGGGATATACCGGAGTGATCAGTTGGTCCGCGTCCGGGAAATGCAAGCCGAGGAAGTACAAGATCATATTACGGGCCTCTCGGTTGTACGTATTGTACATGGTCACCTTCCCGAAATAATACCGCAAGCTCGGATCAACCACGGATAAAGCCCCCAATCCATCCCACAGGTTATCCAACACGAACAAGCCTTTCGCCCCGGAACGGGTGGATTGATACTCCAGAGCCACGAACGAGCGTCCCAACTCTACCGTATAAGGAAGGATCTCCTTGATAAATTTCTCTGAGAAATTAAACAAGTGCGAGGTCGCCAAGATCGGTTTACCATTCTCGTCGAACTTAACGTCCGAACCGCAAAGGAAACGGTATCCCCCCAAGATCTGCTCATCTTCCGGGCTCCAGACAATCAGCTGGCGGTAAGCGTCTTCCATCGTGTCATACTCATCGATATCCACCGGGAATCCCGTGCCACCCCCGTAATAACGGAAAGCGACCTCCCGCAGACGCCCTATCTCTTGCATGACATTGGGTGAGTCGTGCGCCGTGACGATATAAATCTCATTCTTCGATTTATTGGTACTTCTCAACCTCTTCTCTTTGGTCAATTCAGCCTTCAGTAGTGCCCTGTCTATGGGATTGATAATGTCTTGCATATGTTTCGTCTGTTAATCCTTGAGTTTGTAAACCTTGTTTTTTATCCACTCAGCCCATTCGGCGGGTTTCTTGCTATTGTCGAATGTCTGCCAAGGGATAGGCTTCCCGAAATAAATCCGGAAGGTCTTATGTTTGCTCCGGAACATCTCGTCCGGTAAATAAATCATCTCATAATTCATCTTTATACCCAACGCCTTGCGTATCCGGGCAAGGTTATAGAAGAAATTGGAATTCTTCCCGTCGAAATAGACCGGTACGATATCCCGCTTGTATTGCACCGCCTTCTGGATGAACGATTTCTTCCACTCCAAGTCTTGTATCTTGCCACCAATCTTGCGAGAGCATAATCCGGCGGGGAAAGTGATGATCTGGTCGTCCGAGGCAAAAGCCTCCTCCAGCATCCGTGCGTTGTCCTTTCCTTGGGTGCCGTGTTTGTTGATCGGTACAAAGATGGATTTTAGATTGGAGAGATAAAGTAATAAATCATTGACCGGATACTTGATGCGGCCTTCGAACCGAGAACCGATAACGGCGGAGAGACAGATACCGTCCAATCCTCCGAGCGGATGGTTGGAGGCGAAGATATAGCGCCCTTCGGTCGGGATGTTTTCCTCATGTACCAGATCGAGGGTAAGGTCAAAATAGCCGATAAGCTCACGCATGAAATCTACCCCTTCCTTATCGTGGTAACGGGTTAATATATCATTCAGTTCCTCTTGATGAACCGTGCGAATCAAGTAATCCACGATAAATCCCGGAATCTTGCGTGACGCCTTGGGCGCCTTTTGTGCCAATACTTGCTTAATATCTATCTTTGTCACACCTTGTTTTGCCATCTATATAAGCTTGTCAAGGGGCAAAGATAAAGTTAATAATTAAAACGAGAGAGGTTTGAGTGAAGTTTTTGCTTTTTCGCCAGCTATCTTAGCCTTTTCCCCTTGATCTTTTAGCCGCTACCATTAGGGAGGTTAGTCCCCGGGAGCTTGACTATCGGTTATCTAACGGCTGTTGGACGATCATGTACCAACTGTTAGAAGATCATCTACCAACTGTTGCATGATCATCCAACGGCCGTTAGAAGATGAAGGTGAAAGGAAGAATTGGTTAACGGATACCGGTGAAAAGCGTAAGAGATAAGGACGAAAAGACGAAGGGTTAACGACCTGTTGATAACTTTTTCCTACTTTTCTTATATAAATGTTGGCGGGTAATTTTGGAAATGTGTACTTTTACCCACCGATAAGGCATGTGCGTGCGTATCAAAGGAGTACGGCGCTTTATTTTAAGAGGAAGTTTAACGTAAGAACGACGAATGGAAGAAAAAGATAGTTGCTATCATGTACCGGTAATGCTGCGGGAAAGTCTGGAGGGATTGGATATCCGTCCCGACGGGATTTACGTGGATGTTACGTTTGGCGGTGGAGGACATTCCCGCGAGATCTTGAAACGGTTGGGTAGCGAGGGCGAACTTTACGGCTTTGACCAAGACGCGGACGCCGAGCATAATGTCCCGGCAGATCCACGATTCACTTTCGTGCGCAGTAATTTCCGTTATTTGTATAATTTTATGCGTTACTATGGAGAAAGCGGGGAGGTAGACGGTCTGTTGGCGGATTTAGGTGTCTCTTCCCATCATTTCGACGATAAGGATCGCGGTTTCTCTTTCCGTTTCGACGGGGCGTTGGATATGCGGATGAATACGCGTGCGGGGCAGACCGCCGCCGATATCGTGAATAATTATACGGCGGAGGCGTTGGCCGATGTGTTTTATCTATATGGCGAGCTGAAGGTGTCACGGAAATTAGCCTCTGTGCTGGTGAAAGCCCGTGAGACAAAGAAGATAGAGACGATCGGGGACTTCTTGGAGGTGATCAAGCCGTTTACGGGAAAGGACAAGGAGAAGAAATTCTTGGCGCAAGTCTTTCAAGCGCTTCGTATCGAGGTGAACGATGAGATGAGGGCGCTGAAAGAGATGCTGCGGAGTACCTTGCGGGTGTTGAGGCCGGGAGGACGCTTGGTGGTTATCACGTATCACTCCTTGGAAGATCGTCTGGTAAAGAACTTTTTGAAGACCGGAAACTTCGAGGGGAAATGCGAGCAGGATTTCTTCGGGAACGTACGATCGCCTTTCCGCTTGGTCAATAATAAGGTGATCGTCCCGACCGACGAGGAGGTGGAGCGGAATCCCCGTTCCCGGAGCGCCAAGTTGAGAATCGCTGAGAAGGTATAAGGAGAAATGGATATGGAAGAAAACGGACAACATAAGAAAACGAGGAAGAAGGAGAAGCGTCTTTCGTTCTGGTATATACTCGGTGGCGGCGTGCTGAAAGAGGATTTTATCTTGAGGCATACGCGCATGATCGTGTTACTTGTCGTGTTGGCGTTTTTCTTTATCGGTAACCGGTATACTTGTATGCAAAAGTTGCGTGAGATCGACCGGTTGCAACAGCAATTGAGGGATGTGCGTTTCGAGGCGTTGTCGATCTCATCCGAGTTGACCGGCAATAGCCGCCAATCGCAAATCGAGTTGCTGATTGAGGAGCAAGGTATTGATCTGGAGGGTGCGAAAACCCCTCCTTATGAGTTATATAAGTGAGATAAGGTGTAAATGGGTATGTCTGAAGAAAACGAACCGAAAGAAATAGAGCCTAAAAGTAGCCGGATTTTATTCTGTTACTTCGTGGTCGTGCTGTTGCTGGGGCTTGTGGCCGTAGGAATCCTGTTCCGTGCCTTTGATACGGCCTTCGTGGAGAGGGATAAATGGATGAAGGTGGCCGAGAGCCAGAAACGACCGAACCGTTTGGTGTTGCCCGGACGTGGCAATATCTATTCGTCGGACGGTAAGTTGATGGCTACCAGCGTGCCTCGTTATTATATGTATATCGACTTTAAGGCGGATGCGTATACTCCGGCTAAGGATGCCAAGTATAATTGGCTGGATACGTTCAAGACGTCCAAGAAGGATGGGGTGGACTCGTTGGCGTTTTATCTTTCCCGTAAATTGAAGGATCGTACGCCGGCGGGCTATAAGGCTTATCTGTTGAAAGGGCTGAGCAGTAAGAGCCGCCAGTTCCCGATTTACGCGGGGAAGGTCTCGTATTCGGACTTGAAGGAGATCCGTAAGTTCCCGTTCCTTCGTCTGGGACGTTATAAGAGCGGTTTTTATACGAAGGAGATGGTGCAGCGCCAGAAACCTTTCGGGACCTTGGCGTCTCGTACGATCGGTGATATCTACGGAGAGATCGAGGAGGGTGGAACTACAAAGGGGAAGAATGGATTGGAGTTGCAATACGATTCGCTCCTGCGGGGGCAGGCCGGGTTGAGCTCCGTTCGCCGTGTCGGTGGAGGCTGGACGAACGTGATTGAGGTGGACCCGGTGGATGGCATGGATATTCGCACCACGATCGATATCAATATACAGGATATAACCGAGAAATCGCTGGTCGATAAATTGAAGGCGATCGATGCCGAGTCTGGTACGGCTGTCGTGATGGAGGTCGAGACCGGAGAGATCAAGGCGATCACGAATATGGGGCGTATCCGTGAGGGCATATATGGCGAGACGAAGAACCATGCCGTGGCGGACGAGATCGAGCCGGGCTCTACTTTCAAGGTGGCCTCTATCATGGTGGCCTTGGAGGATGGTTTATGCAATCCGGGAGATACGGTCGATGTAGGCAATGGTATATATATGTATAAGGGTGCCCGCATGACGGACCATAATATGAATAAAGGCGGATACGGTCGCATCTCGGTGGAGCAGGCGATTTGGTATTCCTCCAATATCGGTGTGGCCAAGACGATCTTGAAAGGTTATTCGGATAACCCGACAAAGTTCGTGGAGGGACTGTACCGTATCGGTATGAACGCGGATCTTCGTTTGGAGATACCGGGGGCGGGACGTGCCAAGATACGTCGCCCGGATGATACGACCCGTTATTGGTCCAAGACCACCTTGCCTTGGATGTCGTTCGGCTACGAGACGCAGGTACCGCCGATCAATACGTTGGCGTTCTTTAATGCGATTGCGAACGACGGGAAGATGGTTCGTCCGATGTTTACGAAAGAGATCTTACATAACGGCAAGACCGTGCAGAGTTTTTCCACGGAGGTGATCAACTCTTCGATCTGCTCGGATCATACGCTGGCGTTGATAAAAGATATGTTGCTGGGAGTCGTGGAGAAAGGGACCGGTAAGGCGGTTCATTCGGATATTGTCCGGATCGCCGGAAAGACCGGTACGGCGCAGATCGCTACGGGCGGTGTCTACCGTACGAGCGGGCACCAAGTCTCTTTCTGTGGCTATTTCCCGGCCGATCATCCGAAGTATTCTTGTATCGTGGTGATCCGCCGTCCCCGTATTGGTTATCCTTCGGGCGGTACGATGTCGGGAGGCGTGGTGCGTGCGATCGCCGAGAAGATATACGCCAGCCATATGTCGTTCGATGTCCGGGATATGGAACGGGATTCGACGGCCGTGATGGTACCTCGTGTGAAAGGCGGCGATCTGAGGGCGGTAGAGGACGTATTAGATGAATTGGATATTAAGGCGGATACGGACAGTTTGGAGACAAAGTGGGTCGTAGCCTCCGCCGAGCAAGAAGAGAATAAGGTGAAATTAAGCGATCTGACGATTCGTGAGGGACTGGTACCCCGGGTAGTCGGCATGGGTGCTAAAGATGCGGTTTTCTTGTTGGAGCAAGCCGGTCTGCGTGTCTCTTTGTCGGGTGTCGGACGGGTCGTTTCGCAGAGTATTCAACCCGGACAGCGAGTGTCTAAGGGGCAGACCGTATTATTAACATTGAAATAGGTATGGAACTAAGGGATTTAATCGGTGCGTTGGAAGCTCCTATGTTGATGGGGGCGGATAATGTGGATATCACGAATATTCAATCAGACTCTCGTCGGGTGACGAAAGGGTCTTTGTTTGTCGCTGTGAGAGGTACGGCCGTGGATGGCCATGCCTATATGGACAGCGCCATAGAGAAGGGGGCTGTCGCTATCGTATGCGAGGAGGCTCCGTCCTATTTGGAGGGGAGATGCTCGTTTATCGTGGTGAAGGATTCGGCGGAGGCGTTGGGTCTTTTGGTTTCCCGCTGGTATGGTGATCCTTCCCGGAAATTGGTGTTGGTAGGCGTGACGGGTACGAACGGGAAGACTACGATCGCTACTTTATTATATGAGATGTTCCGGAAGATGGGACATAAGGTGGGATTGCTTTCCACGGTATGTAATTATATAGATGGCGAGGCGGTACCGACGGATCATACGACACCGGACCCGCTTACGCTTCATTCCTTGATGGCCCGGATGGTAGAGGCCGGATGCGAGTATGCTTTTATGGAGGTTAGCTCTCATTCGATCGATCAGCGGCGCATCAGCGGCTTGTCTTTCGACGGGGGGATTTTCACGAACCTGACCCGCGATCATTTGGATTACCATAAGACCGTGGAGAATTACTTGAAAGCGAAGAAGAAATTCTTCGATGACCTGCCTGCCGGGACTTTCGCCTTGACGAATGCCGATGATAAATCCGGCTTGGTGATGTTGCAGAATACGAAGGCGAAAAAGCTGACCTATTCCTTGCGTACCTTGGCCGATTTCAAGGGAAAGATATTGGAATCTCATTTCGAGGGTACAGACTTGATCATTAACGGTCGGGAGGTTATGGTGCATTTCGTGGGACGTTTCAACGCTTATAACTTGCTGGCCGTGTACGGAGCCGCGGTTTCTTTAGGGAAAGATCCCGAGGAGGTGTTGATCGTGCTGAGCACGCTTCGCTCCGTATCCGGTCGCTTCGAGACGATCCAGTCTCCGCTCGGTTATACGGCGATCGTGGATTACGCTCACACACCGGATGCCTTGACGAATGTACTGAATGGCATTCATGAGGTATTGGACGGGAAAGGACGTATCATTACCGTGGTAGGTGCCGGGGGAAACCGGGACAAGGGGAAACGCCCGCTGATGGCGAAAGAGGCTGTCAAGCTGAGCGATCAGGTAATTCTGACTTCCGATAACCCGCGCTTTGAGGAACCGGATGATATTATTAACGATATGGTAGCTGGATTGACGAAAATGGATATGGAACGTACCTTATGTATCACGGACCGTACGCAAGCGATCAAGACCGCTACGATGTTGGCGAAGAAAGGGGATGTGATCCTTGTTGCCGGAAAAGGCCACGAAGACTATCAGGAGATCAAGGGGGTGAAACATCACTTTGACGACCGTGAGAAGTTATGCGAGATTTTTTCGACACAACAATCATAATATTTAAGACGACATGCTTTATTATCTTTTTAATTATTTGGATCAGTTGGATTTCCCGGGAGCGGGTATGTTTAAGTACGTATCTTTCCGCTCGGGGTTGGCCTTGATCTTGTCCTTGTTTATCTCTACGGCGATCGGCCGGCGTATCATCGATAAGTTGCAAATGTTGCAGATCGGCGAGACGGTGAGAAATCTTGGGCTGGAGGGCCAGATGAGCAAGAAGGGAACGCCGACGATGGGAGGTATTATCATTATTATCGCTATATTGATCCCGACTTTACTGTGTGCCAAGCTGAATAATATCTATGTGATATTGATGTTGGTGACTACGGTTTGGCTGGGAGCCTTGGGATTCGCGGATGATTATATCAAGGTGTTCAAGAAGAATAAGGAGGGCATGCACGGACGTTTCAAGATCGTCGGGCAGGTAGGACTGGGCCTGATCGTTGGCTTGGTATTGTTCATGAGCCCGGATGTGGTGATCAAGGAGAATATGGAGGTGCGCCATGATAACGTGATCGAGGAGGTGCGTTATCATACGGTGGAGACCAAGTCGACAAAGACGACCATCCCGTTCTTGAAAAACAATAATTTCGATTACGCCAACTTGGTGAACTGGGCAGGCGATTATAAGGAGGAGGCCGCATGGCTGGTGTTCGTGCTGATGGTGATCTTTGTGGTGACTGCCGTGTCGAACGGAGCCAATATGACGGATGGATTGGACGGCTTGGCTGCCGGGACATCGGCGATCATCGGGGTGGCGCTCGGTATTTTGGCCTATATGTCATCCCACTTTGAGTTCGCCTCGTTCTTGAATATCATGTTTATACCCGGTGCGGAGGAGTTGGTGGTTTATGCCGCTGCCTTTATCGGTGCCACGGTCGGTTTCCTATGGTACAACTCGTATCCGGCCCAAGTATTTATGGGAGATACGGGTAGCTTGACCTTGGGAGGTATTATCGCCGTTTTCGCGATCATCATCCGTAAGGAGTTGTTGATTCCGATCCTTTGCGGTATTTTCTTGGTGGAGAATATATCGGTCATGTTGCAAGTGGCCTACTTTAAATATACGAAGAAGAAGTATGGGGAAGGTCGCCGTATCTTCAAGATGGCTCCTTTACACCATCATTTCCAGAAACCGGGAAACGCGGGTATACAGGCGTTGATCCAAAAGCCGTTCAATGTCGTGCCTGAATCGAAGATCGTGGTCCGTTTCTGGTTGATCGGTATTATTTTGGCTGTTATGACGATAGTTACGTTAAAGATGAGATAAAAGATGAGTAAGAGAATGGTTATATTAGGGGCCGGGGAGAGTGGCGCGGGAGCCGCTGTCTTGGCGAAGGCGAAAGGATTCGACGTGTTTGTGTCCGATAAATCGTCTATCAAACCTAAGTATAAGGAGATGCTGGACAACCACGGGATTCGTTGGGAAGAGGGACAGCATACCGAAGCCGACATCTTGAATGCCGACGAAATTGTCAAGAGCCCGGGTATTCCCGACAAGGCTCCTATCATACAGTTATTGAAGAAGCAAGGTACGCCGATCATTTCCGAGATCGAGTTTGCCGGAAGGTATACGGACTCGAAGATGATTTGCATCACGGGTAGCAACGGCAAGACGACAACGACGATGCTTACGTATCATATACTGAAAGAAGCGGGCGTGGACGTGGGCTTGGCCGGAAATGTCGGAAACAGCTTGGCGCTTCAGGTTGCGGAAGATCCACATGCGGTCTACGTGATCGAGTTGAGCAGTTTCCAACTGGATAATATGTACGACTTTAAAGCGGATATCGCTATTATATTGAATATAACACCGGATCATCTGGACCGTTATAACTATGAGATGCAGAATTATGTAGACGCTAAGTTCCGCATCTTGCAAAATCAGACGAAGGACGACGCCTTCATTTTCTGGAACGATGACCCGATCATAGCCCGTGAGATCGCCAAACGGCATCCTGAGGCTACTCTTTACCCATTCGCCGAGACACATGAGAACGGCGTGAAGGGATATACGGAAAATAATCAAGTAGTTATTGAAACGGCAAACGGAACATTTACGATGGAACAAGACCTATTGGCATTGACTGGTACGCATAACCTGTATAACTCTTTGGCTTCGGGGATAGCGTCCAAGATCGTGGACATTCATGATGAGAAAATACGTGCCTCACTCAGTGATTTCACGGGTGTTGAGCACCGTTTGGAAAAGGTGCTTCGCGTGCGTGGTGTTGATTATATCAATGACTCGAAAGCTACGAACGTAAACTCTTGTTGGTATGCCTTGCAGAGCATGACGACTCCGGTCGTTTTGATCTTAGGGGGCACGGATAAAGGGAATGATTACTCGGAGATCGAGGAATTAGTGAATAAGAAGGTACATTCATTGATTTTCATGGGTGTGGATAATACGAAACTGCATGCGTTCTTCGACGGGAAAGTGGCGAATATTGAAGACGCCCGCTCGATGGAGGAGGCTGTGGCGAAAGCTTATAAGATGGCTCATAAGGGAGATACGGTATTGCTTTCTCCTTGTTGCGCCAGCTTCGACCTGTTCAAGAGCTATGAGGATCGGGGCGATCAGTTCAAGGCTTGCGTACGTAATTTGTAATAAAGGATAAAATGGATCTGGCGAGTAAACTGTTTAAGGGCGACCGGGTGATATGGATCATCTTCATGTTCCTGTGTCTTATATCGGTGGTGGAGGTGTTCAGCGCGACCAGTACGATCGCTTATAAGAACGCGAATCACTGGGCGCCTATCGTACGGCACGCCACCTTTTTATTGGGAGGTTTCGTCATGGTATTGCTGTTACATAATATACCGTGTCGTTTCTTCTCTGCGTTTATTATATTATTGCCGGTCTCGATGTTGATGTTGATCGTGACGCCCTTTATCGGCGTGGACGCTAATGACGCGCATCGATGGCTGGAAATCATGGGGATACAGTTCCAGCCTTCGGAGTTCGGGAAGCTGGCTTGTGTCGTGTTTGTCGCTTTCTTGCTCAGCAAACGGGGGAAATTAACGGAGAACCAGATTTTTAAGTATATACTGATTGGGGTAGGACTGACCTGTGTCTTGATTCTGCCGGAGAACTTCTCTACGGCGTTTATGCTATTCGGGGTTTGTTTCCTGATGATGTTTATCGGTCAGTTGCCGTTTGGTAAGTTGGCGAAGTTGGCGGGTATCTTGATGTTGGCGTTGGTGTTGTTCTTGGCGTTGCTTAAGTTTACGCCGGCCGCTATTACCCAGTATTTGCCGGATCGATTCGTTACTTGGCAGGGGCGTTTGGAGCGTTTCTTCGACGGGCATAAGGATAATTTGGATGAGAGTGGTACGTATAAGATAACCGATGATAATTATCAGGTAACCCATGCGAAGATAGCTATTGCCCGGGGAGGCGTATTTGGGCAGATGCCCGGACATGGCCAACAGCGTGACTTCCTGCCACAGGCGTATTCAGATTTTATCTATGCGATTATCATAGAGGAACTGGGTATCGTTGGGGGTATCTTTGTACTGTTGCTTTATATAATGCTGCTAGTGCGGGTCGGGATGATCGCCCGGAAATGTGATAAATCATTCCCGAAATTCCTAGTGTTGGGATGTGGGTTGCTGGTGGTAGTCCAAGCCTTGGCGAATATGGCGGTAGCCGTGAATTTAGTGCCCGTTACCGGGCAACCGATGCCGTTGGTGAGCCGGGGTGGTACGTCTACGCTTATATCTTGTATCTATTTCGGGATCATATTGAGCGTAAGTCGTTTTGGAGCCAATATCGGAAATGAGGATGAGGAAGAGGAGGATACGGAGAATCCAGAGAATCCTTCCGACGAGCCATCCGGAGAGACAATAAATCAGGCGGTCGAGGGAGAGAAAGAAGATAATCCGCTATCGGCTGTCGAAACGATAACTGTAGAGTCAAAAGTATGAGAAAGTACCGGATCATAATAAGTGGTGGTGGTACGGGAGGCCATATCTTCCCGGCCATATCTATCGCTAATACTTTCAAGAAACGTTTTCCGGATGCGGAAATCTTATTTGTGGGGGCGGAAGACCGCATGGAAATGGATAAGGTTCCGGCAGCTGGTTATAAAATCGTAGGTTTACCAGTGAGTGGGTTTGATCGTGTCCACTTGATGAACAACGTGAAGGTCATGGCTCGTTTAGCGAAAAGCTTGCGCTTGGCGAGGAAGACGATCCGTGAGTTCAAGCCAGATATAGCGGTCGGCGTGGGCGGTTATGCCAGTGGACCGACTTTATGGATGGCGGCTTCGCAAGGTGTTCCTGCGTTGATACAGGAGCAAAACTCGTATGCCGGTGTGACCAATAAGTTGTTGGCGAAGAAAGCGAGCAAGATTTGTGTCGCTTACGAGGGCATGGAGAAGTTCTTTCCGGCGGATAAGATCGTGATTACGGGAAATCCGGTGCGACAGGATTTGGAAGAGGCGCTGAGTAAGAAAGAGGAGGCGTTGGCGTTCTTCGGGCTTTCTCCGGAGAAAAAAACGATCCTTGTGGTAGGTGGTAGCCTTGGCGCACGGACGATTAACCGGAGTATTCAAGGGGATCTGGATAAGTTCTTCGCCTCGGATGTACAGGTTATTTGGCAAACCGGTAGGTATTATTACAGCGACGCTTCCAAGCATTTGAAGGCGTACCGGGGAATGCCGGTTTGGTGCTCAGACTTTATTACCCGTATGGATTATGCTTATTCAGCGGCCGATTTGGTGATATCCCGTGCGGGGGCTAGTTCTATCTCGGAGCTTTGCTTATTAGGAAAACCGGTGGTCTTGGTGCCTTCGCCGAATGTGGCGGAAGATCATCAGACCAAGAATGCCTTGGCCTTGGTCCATAAGGATGCCGCCGTTATGATCGCCGATAAAGACGCGGAAAAGGATTTGGTGCCTACTGCCTTGAAGATAGTTCATGACGATGAACGTTTGCGTACGTTGAGCCGTAATATCGAGACCTTGGCGCAACGCCATAGCGCAGACCGTATCGTGGATGAGATTGTTAAGATTATAGATAAGAAATAAGGAATATGGATATAAATAAAGTGACAGCGGTGTATTTCGTAGGTGCCGGGGGCATTGGGATGAGTGCCTTGATCCGTTATTTCCTCGCTAAGGGAAAACGAGTGGGCGGATACGATAAGACCCCTTCCGATTTAACCGAGGAGTTGAAAAAGGAGGGAGCCGATATTCACTATGAGGATAATGTAGCTTTGATCGGGGAGGCGTTCAAGTCGCCCGATGATACGCTGGTGGTTTATACGCCGGCGGTCCCGGAGTCGCATACGGAATTGACCTATTTCCGGGCGCACGGTTTTGAGGTGATGAAGCGGGCACGTGTCTTGGGAGAGATTACGAAAAGCAGCCGGGGTTTATGCGTGGCGGGAACGCACGGTAAGACAACGACCTCTTCTATGCTGGCTCATTTGCTGAAACAATCGCCGGTGGATTGCAATGCTTTCCTCGGAGGAATCCTAAAGAACTACGAGAGTAATTTGATGTTGTCTGATACGAGCGACTTTACCGTGATCGAGGCGGATGAGTTCGATCGTTCTTTTCATTGGCTTACTCCTTATATGGCAGTGATTACTTCCGCAGATCCAGATCATCTGGATATTTACGGTACGGCGGAGGCTTACCGGGAGAGTTTCGAGAAATTTACCTCCTTAATTCGTCCCGATGGTTGTCTACTGATCAAGAAAGGAATCAACGTAACGCCCCGTTTACAGGAGGGTGTCAAGAAATATACCTATTCCGTTACGGAAATAGCGGACTTTTACGCTGAAAATATTCGTATTTGCGACGGAAATATTACCTTTGACTTCGTTGGTCCGGAAATCCGTATTCCTGATGTGGAATTAGGTGTTCCCGTAAAGGTTAATATAGAGAACGGGGTAGCGGCTATGGCGATCGCTTGGTTGAACGGAGTGAAACCGGAGGATTTGAAAAAGGGTATGGCTACATTTGCCGGACCTCGCCGCCGTTTCGATTTCCATTTGAAGACTGATCAAGTGGTATTGATCGATGATTATGCCCATCATCCGGCCGAATTGCGACAGAGTATCTTGTCGGTGAAGGAATTATATGCGGGTCGTAAGGTGACAGGTATTTTCCAGCCGCATCTATATACCCGTACCCGGGATTTCGCTGGTGATTTCGCCGCGAGTCTCTCTTTATTGGATGAGTTGATCTTGCTGGATATCTATCCGGCTCGTGAGGAACCGATTCCGGGGGTGAGCTCTCGGATCATTTTTGATAAGGTGACGATCCCTTCCAAGACGCTGTGTAAGAAGGAAGAGCTTTTGGACGTGGTTGCCGCCGGGAAATATGAGGTAGTATTAATGATAGGCGCCGGTAATATCGACCGTTTGGTGGAGCCTGTAAAAGAGATTTTATGTAAACAAATAAGGAAACCGTGATCCGAATAATTTCCATAGTAGTAGCCACGTTGTTGTTCTGTTACATCGTGTTTGTGTCGTTTTTCTTTCGGGAAATACGTCAGGACTCTATTTGCCAAGATCTGCAAGTCGTGGTGAAAGACAGTCTGGATAAACACTTCGTGAGCGAGAGTGACCTTGTGTCTATACTGAAGAAAGCTGGGCTAGATCCGATCAAGCGGTCAATGGCCGACGTGAATACGGATCGGATAGAGACGGAATTGCTTAAAAATGAGATGATCGCCCAAGTGGAGGCGTATAAGACTCCTTCGGGGATCATCAAACTAGAGGTCATGCAAAAGATGCCTATCCTCCGGATTATGGGCGTAAGAGGTAGTTATTACGTGGATAATCTGGGAACCACCATGCCGATCAGTCGTCGATATGCTGCGCATGTGCCAATTGTGAGTGGATATGTGGAAAAAGAGCTTGCGGTGACCGACTTATACAAATTTGCATTATTTTTGCAAGAGAATGAGTTCTGGAATGACCAGATTGAACAAATCTATGTCTATCCGGATAATGATATAGAACTTATTCCAAGAGTGGGTAACCACCGGATCATGTTGGGTACTTTGGATGAATTCGAAGAAAAGCTTGCGAATTTAAAGCTTTTCTATGAACAAGCGATCCCTAAAGTGGGTTGGGAAAAGTACAGTATGATTAATTTAAAATATAAGAATCAGATTGTTTGTACTAAAAAATAGATGATATGGCATACACAGACTTTATAGCAGCTATTGACCTAGGTACCTCCCATATGGTAGGAATGGTGGGGACTAAGAATGCGACGGGCGCTCTTTCAATCATCGCCTACGAAGTTGAGAACTCCGGCACCTGCATACGAAGAGGATGTGTATATAACGTGAAGGAGACGGCGAGTAAGATAAAACGCTTGATCCTCAAGTTGGAGAATAAACTGGGGGGGACCAAGATCGGGCAGGTATATGTGGGACTGGGTGGCCAGTCACTCCGTTCTATCGAGCATACGGTTTGCAAGGTGTTGGGAATGGAAGGAGTGGTTACGGAGGAGATCATAGACTCTCTTTATCAAGAGTGTAAGGATTATCGTCCGGATATGTTGACCGTTCTTGACGTGGTTTCTCCTTCCTATTTTTTAGATGATAAGCCAGAGTCCAACCCGGTGGGCGTGCCTTGTAGCCGTATCGAGGCTCGTTATAAGTTGATTGTTGGACGTCCTTCCTTGAAATTAAATATTGTCAATAGCATCTCGGAACAAGCGAAAATCGAGATCGCCGGTATTCTGGTGTCACCCCTTGCGTTGGGAGATGTTGTCTTGAGCGACAATGAGAAGGACTTGGGTTGCGCCTTGATCGGTTTCGGTGCCGGCGTGACGACGATATCTGTCTATAAGGGTGGTAAGTTGGCCAGCCTTTCCGTTGTTCCCTTTGGAGGTAATTTGATAACAAAAGATATAACCAATCTCAGGGTCGTAGAGTCTGAGGCGGAACGCTTGAAGATCACTTATGGTAGCGCGAAAGCGGACCGGGATAATGATATGACCATCCAAGTGAGTTTAGCGGATGGAATGGGCTTGCGTGAGATTAAGCTGGCCGAGTTGAACGGCGTGATCGAGGCCCGTATGGATGAGATCTTAGAGAATGTATATGCTCGTCTGGAGGCTACAGGCTTGATGAGCGTTCTCGGTGCCGGCATCGTGATTACGGGTGGAGGCGCCGCTTTGAAGAATTTACCGGCTGTTATGAGCGAACGCTTGAAGATGGAGGTTCGCTATTCAGCGGTTCGCAAGGGGGTTGTCGCTAGTGGTGATTTAGTGGTCGCCAGCAATCCCGAATATGCGGTAGCCGTCGGCCTCTTGGCGAAAGGAACTAAGAATTGCGCGTTATATATTCCTCCTAAACCGGAGCCTAAGATTGAGCCGGTGGTTGAGCCTGAACCGACAGTGGAACCGACTCCGGAACCGGAACCCGTCAAGGAGAAGCCGAAGAAAGAGAAGAAAAAAGGTCCCGGCTTGTTCGGGCGGTTGACAAAAGGAATCGATACCTTTGGTAAAACCCTCTTCGATGACGATGATAACGAGAGTAAATAACGTGATCTACGAATGTAATAAAACCGGAAGACAATGGACGATACAATATTAAATTTTAATTATCCTACGGATACTCCCAAAATCATTAAGGTGATTGGTGTTGGAGGCGGTGGCGGAAACGCTGTTACTCATATGTATAAGGAGGGCATACACGATGTTACATTCGTGTTATGTAATACGGATAATCAAGCCTTGAACCGTTCGGATGTTCCTATCAAGTTATTGCTGGGACGTGAGATCACGCAGGGATTGGGCGCGGGAAATAAGCCGGAACGTGCGATGATGGCGGCCGAGGAGAGTCTGGACGATCTTCGAGGTATGTTGAACGACGGTACGAAGATGGTATTTATTACCGCCGGTATGGGTGGTGGTACCGGTACGGGTGCCGCTCCGGTTATCGCTCGTATCGCGAAGGATATGGGAATATTGACGGTAGGTATCGTAACCATTCCTTTCTTGTTCGAGGGTGAGCGTAAGATTATACAGGCCTTGAATGGTGTGGAGGAGATCGCGAAGAACGTGGATGCCTTATTGGTAATCAATAACGAGCGTTTGCGTGAGATTTATTCGGACCTTTCCGTGATGAACGCTTTCGGCAAGGCCGATGATACCTTGACGATCGCCGCCAAGAGTATCGCGGAGATCATTACGCTTCCGGGTATTATCAACCTCGACTTCGCCGATGTTAACACCACGATGAAAGATGGTGGTGTCGCTTTGATGAGTAATGGTTTTGGTGAAGGAGAAGGACGTGTTCGCCAAGCGGTGGAAGACGCTCTGAATTCTCCGCTATTAAGCAACAACGACGTAAAGAACGCCAAGAAAATCCTGTTCAACGTATATTTCAGCGAGGAAGCCGAGTTGCGCATGGAGGAGATGAACGACGTGCATAACTTTATGTCCGAGTTCAACCGTGATATAGAGGTTATCTGGGGTACTGCCGTGGATAATACATTAGGTAATAAAGTGAAAATGACGATCCTCGCTACTGGATTTACGATGGATGATATTCCATTGATCGCTGATAAACGCAGGAATGAAGCCGCTCAGATGACGGAAGAAGAATTGCGCTTAGAAGAAGAGCGAATCGAGAAAGAGCGTAAGGAGCGTGATTTGATTGGTAAATATTATGGTGCTTCCGCACAAAAGGTGGGTCGTTTTACCTCTCGTGCGAAAGCGGTAGTTTTGACTCAGGAAGAGTTGGACGATGATGCCTTGATCGCTTTGATAGAGGATAATCCGACTTATAACCGGGATCCGAAGATCGTAGCCCGTGCCCGTTCCAAAGTAGCGGGAGAGGATATTCAAGTATCGGCTCCGACAACGGCGAAGCAACCGGCTAACCAACCTCGCCAAGATTCTCAGCGGGGGGGTAAACAAGTGATCAGTTTCCGATAGTTAATAATATAATAAGGATATGGATTTATTTGAACAAGTCAGTGAAGACATTAAAAACGCGATGAAGGCGAAAGATAAAGTCGCCTTGGAGACATTGAGAAATGTAAAGAAATTTTTCTTGGAAGCGAAAACCGCTCCGGGAGCCAATGATACGCTGACGGATGCGGATGCCTTGAAGATCATGCAGAAGTTGGTGAAACAAGGGAAAGATTCTGCTACGATTTATGTGCAACAGGGCCGTCAAGACCTAGCGGATGTTGAGTTGGAGCAAGTAAAAGTGATTGAGAAATATTTACCTCAACAAATGTCTGCCGAGGAATTGGAGAAAGAATTGAAAGCTATTATCGCTCAAGTCGGTGCCGCTGGCCCGAAAGATATGGGTAAGGTAATGGGCGTAGCCTCAAAAGCATTGGCAGGAAGAGCCGAAGGACGGATGATTTCCGAGACGGTTAAGCGTTTACTTAATTAATTGATTCATACGAAGACCGCACTAAGGGCATTCTGACAATTACTCGTTAGAATGCCCTTGGTACGGTTTTCTCGTATATACCTTTTCCTTTGACAATTTAATTCTTTAGAAAACCATGATTACTTTTACATGTTGTCTGATAGCCCTTATCGTTGGATATTTTACGTATGGTAAATTTGTCGAGCGGATGTTTGGCGTAGATCCCTCCCGGGTTACTCCCGCTTTCACGAAACAAGATGGTGTCGATTATATACCCTTGCCTACTTGGAAGATTTTCATGATCCAATTTTTGAATATAGCGGGTCTGGGACCTATTTTCGGCGCTATCATGGGGGCTAAATTTGGGGTAGCTTCTTTCCTTTGGATCGTATTGGGAAGTATATTTGCGGGCGCTACCCATGATTTCCTATCGGGAATGCTTTCGTTGCGGCATGATGGAGAAAGTCTTCCTGAATTGATCGGACGGTATCTGGGGAACAACTTTAAGCAATTTATGCGGGGCTTTACGGTTATCTTGATGATCTTGGTGGGTGCTGTTTTCGTTGCTGGGCCTGCGGGGTTGCTGGCTAAACTGACTCCGGAATATCTAGATGCTACGTTCTGGATTATCGTCGTATTCATTTATTATATACTGGCTACTCTATTACCTGTTGATAAGATTATCGGAAAGATCTATCCATTATTCGCCATCGCTTTGCTATTTATGGCCGTAGGTATCTTGGTTATGTTATTTATTAACCAGCCGCCGTTACCTGAGATTACGGATGGACTTAGTAATACGCATCCGGGAGGCTTGCCTATTTTTCCGATCATGTTTGTTAGTATCGCTTGTGGCGCTATCTCTGGCTTTCATGCTACCCAAAGTCCATTGATGGCCCGTTGCATGAAAAGTGAGAAATACGCCCGTCCCGTATTTTACGGAGCGATGATTACCGAAGGTATCGTAGCCTTGATCTGGGCCGCCGCCGCTACGTATTTCTTCCATAATAACGGAATGGAGGAGAACAATGCCGCTGTCGTAGTAGACAGTATCACGAAAGAGTGGCTGGGCGCTGTCGGAGGTGTATTAGCGATACTGGGTGTGATAGCAGCTCCGATTACTTCTGGCGATACGGCTTTCCGCTCGGCTCGTCTGATTGTCGCAGACTTCCTGCATATGGAGCAAAAAACGGTGGTCAAACGTCTGATGATCTGTATTCCCATGTTTATCGTTGCGATAGGAATCTTATTATATAGTCAAAAAGATAAGGATGGCTTCGATATGATCTGGCGTTATTTCGCATGGAGTAACCAGACGTTGGCAGTATTTACCCTATGGGCCTTAACCGTATATTTGGTACAAGCAAAGAAGTTATATGTGATAACCTTGATTCCCGCCTTATTCATGACGGCGGTATGTTCTACCTATATTTTTGTAGCTCCGGAAGGGTTTGGTCTTTCCTCCGGTTTTTCTCAACTTTTGGGGCTACTAGTTACACTGAACGTTTTCGGGATCTTCTTAGTCTGGAAAAGAAAGAAAGTATAAAAAAGGCTGGCTAAATGTAAGCCAGCCTTTTCTGTCGTTATTGTTCAAGTGAATTAAAGCACTTGTATGCCTTCCTCACGGGCTTGTTCCTCCCCGGAAGGAGTGATTAATTTATAACCCTTGCCGTGGATGTTGATGATCTCGATACCCGGATCGTCTTTCAACAATTTACGTAATTTCGTGATATAAACGTCCATGCTACGAGCGTTGAAATAGTTATCGTCTACCCAGATTGTCTTCAAGGCGTAGTTACGCTCAAGGATCTCATTTGCGTGGGCGCACAACAAACTTAATAATTCGCATTCCTTCGTAGTAAGTTTCGTAACCTTGTCGCCGATAGCCAACGTTTGTTTTTGGGTATCGAACAAGAAGTTTCCTAACTTGTAGAAAGGAATATCTTTCATCTTCTTACCTTTCACACGGCGAAGGATAGCCTCGATACGAAGCAATAGCTCTTCCATGCTAAACGGTTTTGTCAAGTAGTCATCCGCGCCGATCTTGAATCCTTCCAAGATGTCTTCCTTCATAGTCTTGGCTGTAAGGAAGATAATAGGGATATCAGGATTGATAGAGCGAATTTCTTGTGCCAAGGTGAAACCATCTTTCTTTGGCATCATGACATCCAACACACAAAGATCGTATTTACCTTTGGTAAAACCTTTGTATCCGGCTTCTCCGTCAGAGAATAGGTCCGTTACATACCCTTTAGCTTGTAAGTATTCTCTTAAAAGCATTCCTAAATTCTCATCGTCTTCACAAAAGAAGATCTTTAGTTTTTCTTCCATAACTAACTTTTTATAAGAGGTAAAGTAATAATAAATTTTGTTCCAATGTTTCCGGCACCACTTTCAGCACGGATCGTACCTTTGTGGTCCTCAATAATTTTACGTACGTAAGCGAGTCCGAGGCCGAACCCTTTCACGTCATGTACGTTGCCTGTCGGTACGCGGAAGAAACGGTCGAATACCTTTTTCAGATATTCTTTCTTGATACCGATACCATTATCTTCCACGGAGATCAACAGCTTTCCGTTCTCGTTCCAAGTGCGTGCCATCAATGTAAGCGGAACTTCCGGGCGGCGGTATTTAACCGCATTGTCCATCAAGTTGAACAATACATTGGTGATATGCATTTCATCCACATATATATCCGATTCTGTAGCTTGCAGGTCTATATCCATTGTACCGCCGTACTTCTCGACCTTTAAAACGAAGGTGTTAGCCACGTTCGCTACCAAATCATTCGCGTCAATTTCTTTCAATTTAAGCGCTGCTTTCTGTCGTTCGAACAAAGACATCTGTAGCACTTTCTCGACCAAGAAGCTCAATCGCTTCGTCTCGTCGTTGATTACGCCGGATATATGCTTGAATACGTCCGGACTCTTCGTTATATCCGAATCCTTCAACATCTGAGCGGCGAGCGAGATCGTGGATACCGGTGTCTTCAACTCGTGCGTCATGTTGTTGATAAAGTCGTTTTTCATCTCGGATAACTTCTTCTGACGGAATACGATGTAAATCGTGAAGACGAAGGTTATCAACAGGATCAATGAGAATATAACCGATGGAACGATGAAAGTAATAGAGCTTGAGATATAATCCCCTTTCGTCGGAAAATAAACTCTCAGGTAGTTTAGTTTCGATGGGGGATCGTTCGGGAAAAGCACTTGGGTGATCACGTCAGAGGCGATCGGTTGCTTTTGGAATTCTCCGCTCTGGTATACTACATTTCCATCTTTGTTAATAACAGAAAACACAAACGGCAAGTTCAAACCGTTGTTAATAAATTCTGTTTTTAAGTAATTGTTCAGCTTTTTAAAATCTATACGTTCCTCAATCGGCTTTAGATTCGCAGTGTATAAGATGTTGTAAATCACCTCCTCTATCAGTCCACCTTGGTACTGGTAACGTCTTTTTAGTGTCTTCTGTAAATCTTTAGATGTGTTTACGATGCTGTTGGCAGACTGCCGTTTTGACAAGGAAGAGAGCGGCTCGAACTTATGGGCGCTAAAACTTTGCATCTCTATTTGTTGAACGGTTCCATTAGAATCCTTGATCTGTAATTGGTATTTCTCATGGTTGATCACTTGTCCTAGGCTTTGGGCATCCGGGGCATTTTGATACATGAAATTTGTCTCATCCCGGTTGATATCATCCTCGAGGTATTTACGGGTCTCATCCAATTCCAGATTCTTAGATACTTGGCGCAGGCTTCTTTTGACAGTCTCATTGAACTGTTCGCTGCGTGTCTTAAGTATAATGCTCACATAGTTTACCTGTAGGTATAATAACCCGGCGAAGGCAAAAGCCATAACTACCGCAAGCAACCAAATTGTCGACTTCCTCATATCAATATCTTTCTCTTAATATTGCAACAAATAACGTATGTTTTAGTTTAATATTTACACAAAAAAGGTAAAAATAATCCGTTTAAAATGTTAATAATACTTTGTGGACATAGAGAATATATGCTAGCTAAACATTGAAACTCCGCTGTTAATGCACTAGTTAGCGTTATTTTATCCTAAGTTTTTTATATATTATCCTACGTAAAAACAAGTCCGGTGCGTTCTTTGTTGCGCCCGGACTTTATAAAGTCTCCACTTAGGGGATTAAAATCGATGTCCCGGAGGAGGACCCATCGGACCTCTTCCCCGTCCGCTTCTACCCGGCGTTTTCACGTCGCTGGCACTGGCTCCACCTTTGAAGATGCTAAACCGATAGATGAAGTGTACCATGAAATAACTGCCTAGCGTGTTATATTCTGAGTCTTGTATATAGCTAGCGGTAACGGAACGGGAGATATTGCTTCGTTGTTGCAGGATATCGTAGATCTTGAAACGGAGCGTCCCTTGGTTATTCTTTAAGAAAGACTTGGAGGCTGAGGCATTCCATAGGACTTCGTTCTGTTTGAATCCGTCCCCGTAGCCAGAGTTGGTAGACCAGTTCACGTCACTCTCTATCTTGAAATTGAGGGGCAGATAGATTGTCGTGTAACCGCCGGCTCCGTAATTGAAGGTGTTTTGGTTATTTTCCTTTTGCAGGGAGTTGCTGGTGGCATTGTAACGAATATTCCCGTTTACGCCCAGATCCAGATAAGAGGAGCGGAAGTCGATACCACCACGTTCGGACAATATGAGATTCCGGTTCGTATTCTTCTCCTCGTTGATATATCCGTTGCTATTAGCGAACGAGGCCATTGTCATGGAGTTGATGGAGAATTTCTTATTCTTCAAGGGGGTGTTCAACATCATACGGACGTTGCCACTATAGTTGCCATTTACGTTTTTGTAAGTGGTGGTCTTTACACCTGTCTCTTGGTTATAAGAGGTATAACTTACGATATCGTTGATGATATAACTACCGTTTGCCATGATCATGAAGGCCCGTTGTTTCTCCGGCGTGAACTGTTGGAAACGAATAAATACGTTGTTCGTATAGCGGGGATTCAAATCCGGGTTACCGATCGTGATATTCGTCGGGTCCGAGATATCCGCTACCGGTTGTAATTGAGTCATGCTCGGTTGGCTGGTACGGCCATTATACATGATACGAAGATTCGTACGCTTATCGAACATATAGTTGAATTGAGCCATCGGGGAGAGGTTGACCACCTTACGGGTTATCTTGGATAAGGTCGTGTCGCCAACGAAATTCTCGCTGCTGGAATAGGATGGGTCCAGATTCAAGCCGATCGTGTAGTTGAACTTTTCCCGTTGAGACTTGAAGCTCAAGCTGGCCCGCTGGCTGATAAAGTTATTGCGATAGCTTTGGCTGTAGGCGGAATCTAATACATTATATATACCATCAGCGTCTTGGTTGTAAACATTCTTCAAGGCTTCTTGTTTCCGTTGGCTGATGCTATAAGTGGCTTGGATGAAATTATTATGCCCGATCGGTTCTACCCACGATACGTAGGCCCGGTAATTGAAACCTTTGTTGTCGTAACGTGAGCGCTGGTCGATAATGCTATTCTTCAAGGCATCAGTCTGGTTGAAATAAACGATGTCGGAACGGTTCATGCCGTCACTGTACGAATCGCTATTGCCTCCGGAAAGGGTGGCGCTGAACACACGCCCTTTGTTATTGAGCTTACGGCTGAAATCGATGCTGGCATTTAGGTTGTACCCGTTACTTTCCGAGTAATTGCTGGATTTGTTGGTATTGACCGTATCCCGTTCGTTATCCAAGGTGGTAGCATCACTGAAATTGTCATTCATGCTATGGCTGAGGCTGAAACTCGGGCGGAAGATAAGTTGAGTCATCGTGTCCGGTTTCCATTCCAAGCGAAAGTCTACGCCAAAGTTATCGCTCTTCGTACGGCTCATCGCCTCGCTATTATCGTAGGAGGAACTATCTCCGGGAAGAATATTCTGCCGGTCGCTCTTGCTACGAGCGTCATTGTCGGAATGGGAATAACGAGTATTTCCCCCAAGAGTTAGTTTATCCGGCTTGAATTCCTTGCTGAAATTCAAACCTGCGTTTCCGGAAGAGGTGATACCGCTACCCGCTCCGAAACCTCCTCGTCGGCCTCCACCGCCTCCCATACCGGAGAACATTGTTGAGGCTAGATCGGAAAAGCCCATATTATTCGTGTTATTCGCTCCCCCCATGAACGTGATCTGGTCATTATTCACGAAACGATTGACCATGGCGTTGCCTTCATACCGATCTTTACTTCCGTATCCGCCATATGCGTTGCCAAACCAACCTTGCTTCATGCCGGGTTTCACGGTTAGGTTGATGACGGTCTCTTCCTCTCCATCGTCGAAGCCAGTCATTTGGGCCATATCGCTTTTTTTATCAAGTACCTGTAATTTATCGATCATCTTGGCTGGAAGATTCTTGGAGGCCACTTTCGGGTCATCGGAGAAGAACTCCTTTCCGTCCACCATTACCTTTTTCACCTCTTTTCCATTGACGGTGATCTTGCCTTCGCTATCTACCTCCACACCGGGCATCTTTTTCAATAAATCCTCCAAAACGGAGCCTTCGGTTACTTTATAAGAATCCGCGTTGTATTCCACAGTGTCGTTGCGAACGGTAACCTCGGGTGCCTTACCTATAACTACGGCTTCTCCCAACTCGATCGCTCCGTCGCTTAATTCGAGTTTACCTACGTTTACGGGGTTTTTCTTTCCGGTGATTTGCAAGGGTTGGTACAATGGATCGTATCCGATGAATGTGATGTGTAGTAAATAACTTCCTTTCTTTACGTTTTTCAAGGTAAAACTACCATTACGGGCGCTCACCACACCTCGTACCATGGCACTGTCTTTTACGTTCAGCAATCGTACCGTTGCTTGCTCGATGGGGGTATCACTACCTTGCTCAACGACAGATCCGGTAACATTAACACCGCTTTGCTGTGCGAAAGCCATCGGTGAAAAAAGGATCATCAACAACATCAAAAGGCACTTTCCCGATTTCATAACTATATGGATTACATTGTTTACAATTACGAAAAGATAGACAAGGTTCACTCAAAATAGTTTAATATAACTTTTATGGATTTGATATTATTAACAATCGTGCAGGCCTTTGGATTTATGGAGAGTATTCTTAGAACAAGAACATGATAAAAGGTAAATAGTCCTTCAACTTAACCCGCAATATTTTCAAGGATTGTGTAATCCGGTATTCCACGGTTTTGATAGAAACCCCCAAGGCCTCTGCGATTTGGGGATTAGATTGCTCTCCGAATCGGCTAAGTTTAAATGTCTCCCGGTAATTCTCAGGCAATTCTTCGATCGCTTTCGTGATATTCTCTGTAAGCTCGTTTACGAAATAGGTATCAGGATTCTCAAATTGATCTTTAATCTTATCATAAATCAGGCTATGTACTCGCTCATGATACAATTGCCTTTTGATCGCATTGAGGCAACGATGCTTAACAGCCATAAAAAGATAGGATTTCAAGGATATCTCTACAAATAAGGAATTTCGGTTTTCCCATATAAATAACATTAGCTCCTGAATAAGTTCTTCGGCATCCTCATCAGAAACATATTGGGAAGCATATTCGCATAGCGGCGAATAAAATTTGATAAACATCTGTTTAAAAGCGTCTTTACTTCCTAATTGTATTTGTTCAATTAAAGTAGAATCATCCATAGCACCTTCTTCATCCTTTCTTTTCTGTAAGCAAAGATATATTTTATCTTGGATATTCAAGGTTAAAATCAGGGTAACCACATCGAAATATCACTTTTAGGACATCCTTATCACAAGATATACTTACTTTACCGATGAAGTACTACTTACTTTACTGATGAAGTATATATCCTATGGGAAAGTAAGTAGTAAAAGTCTAACGGTCTTCCGTAAAAAAAATTGATGCGGTCACCTTGGGCTAAAAATGAGAAAGTTGAAAAAAATTGCTTTTTAGTTAAGGGTGTGTTCTTTCAGGATTGTCTTAGTTATAGAAACAGATAAGAATGAAAACTGAAAATAGACATATTAATTTCCAAGAGCCGGAAGGTATGATGCTTTTACGGTATATAAAGGACACAGCTTCCAATGAGGAAAAATCTTATATTGAAGCTTGGCTGGAAGCGGATGAAAATAATAAGAGGATCTTATTACAGACCGCCCGTATATATTATGCGAACAATGCGATGGAACGGATCGCTAGCCGAAATCCATTGATTGCCTACGAAAAGCTGGAACAACGATTAGCAAAACGGACCCGTTTATATTGGCTGAAGAGGTTCTCTGTCGCTGCGGCTTGTATAATTGCTATCATTGGACTATCAACCTTATTTTCCCATAGAAAGGTTGATTCTGAATTTGGAGATCCTCAAATTATAACACTTCAGGCAAATGCGGGAGTCCGTACACGCTTTAATTTACCGGATGGTACTGTTGTTTATCTAAATTCGGGTAGTGTTTTATCCTATCCGATGTCTTATGACCAAAAAGAAAGAAAAGTATATTTATCAGGAGAAGCCTATTTTAAAGTCACTCACAACGAAAAACAACCTTTTATTGTCAGTACTTCAGGAGATCAGCATAGGGTTAGAGTTTTAGGCACGGAGTTTAATATACAAGCTTATGGGGATGAGAATATAATTTCGACTACTTTAGTGACGGGCTCCGTAAATCTCGAGGTGAAGAATAAATCAGGGAATGTGAGTCATAGGACGTTACTACCATCCGAAAAAGCGATTTGCAACTTGGATAAAGAAGAAATTTCTGTGATGAAAATAAACACGATGTATGAAACCGCATGGATGGATGGCAAACTGATGTTCAAGGATACGCCTTTACCTGAGGCTTTGAAAAAATTGTCATATTACTATAATGTTGAATTTGTGATTCAGGATGCGGAGATTAAAAGCTATTGTTTAACCGGTATTTTAGATAATAGGTTGCTATCTCAGACACTAGACTATTTGAGAATATCTTCAAATATTGATTATCGTATAGAAGATATGAAGACAGATGACAGCAAAGGTACTAACCGTACTCGAGTTATACTTTGGAAAGGAAAATAAAGAAAAATGTATAACAATTAAATAATATGGGCCTATGGAATAAAAGAACAAGAAAGTAGACTTGGTCTATCTAAAAAACATACGGGAAAATGTTACCAGCATCTTCCCATATGAAACAATTTGATAGAAGGTCTTTAAACCGACTAAGAAATTTATTTTTTAATCTTAAATCAATTACAAAAATATGATGAATAATTTATATTTCCAACTTGATGGAGATAAATCAGCGTTTGTCAGGTTGGTATCTAAAATATCAAGAATTATGAAGTTGACCTTATTTCTTGTATGTTTATCAATTAGTATGTCATTTGCTATGACAACAAATGCTCAAAGCACCTCACTTTCTTTTAAAGCGACAGATCAATCTATAAAAGAAGTTTTGGAACTGATTGAAAGTCAAACTGATTTCCACTTCTTTTATAATAGTAAATTAGTTGATATCAATCAAGTAATATCTGTTGATATAAAGGATAAAGATGTGTTCACTACATTAGATCATATATTTGAGAATTCGAATATACGATATAAAATAGTAGGAAAAGATGTGATTCTATCAGTAAAAGGCAGTAAGTCTGATCAAGATGAAAAGACAGTAACAGGTACTGTTGTTGATGAGATGGGGGAGCCTATTATTGGTGCAAATATTGTAGAGAAGGGTAAAGCAAATGGAACTATGTCTGATTTGAATGGTCATTTCTCTATTGTAGTGTCTTCCGATGCGGTACTCCAGATTTCTTATATTGGATTTTCTCTTCATGAAGAAGCCGTGAAAAATAAAAATGTACTTCAGGTCATTATGAAAGAGGATACACAAAAATTAGATGAGGTAGTCGTTGTTGGTTATGGCTCAGTTGACAAAAAAGAGTTGACTTCTGCTGTAACCGCTGTTTCTAGTAAAGACTTTTTACAAGGAGCATTTACAAGTCCGCTGTCAATGATCGATGGAAAAGTATCAGGCGTTAATGTCTCGAATGCGGCGGCGGCAGATCCTAACTCTTCTCCTAATATCCAGATGCGAGGTGCTTCTTCCATAGAGGCAGGGAATTCGCCATTGGTTATTATAGACGGAATGCCGGGTGCAGATTTAAGAAGTGTCGCTAACCAAGATATTGAATCAATTACAATATTGAAAGATGGTTCGGCTGCAGCGATTTATGGTTCACGTGCAGCGAATGGAGTTATTTTGGTGCAAACAAAAAAAGGAAAGGCTGGAAAAGTTTCTATATCTTATGATGGCTATATCGATCATGATATGGTAGCTAATCAACCAGAAGTACTTTCTGTGGATGAGTTTCTTGCGCATGAAAGAGATGTAGATTTTGGTCATCGGGTGGATTGGTATGACAAATTGTTGAATAAGAGTAATCTGGGTCAAAGTCATTATTTAGCTGTTTCAGGAGGAGGTGAAAATTTGACCTTTAGAGCTTCAGCCAATTATAAGAAGAAAGATGGCTTGGATATAGCGTCTTCTAGAAAAGAGTATGGAGTTAGAATGGGATTCACCGCAAAGACATTAGAAGGTCTGCTAGAGATTCAAGGAAACTTGTCCACACGAGTTATCAATGAGGAATATGTGGATTATGGCGTATTTCAGCAAGCGGTAAAATTGAATCCGACTCATCCATTGATGGATGAAAAAGATCCTTCTAAATATAGTACTCTGTATGGGTTTGATACCTATAATCCTGTAGGATGGTTGAAAGATAAGGAGGATGGAGGTGATAGACAGTTTTCCCTTGCTGATTTTAAAGTGAAACTAAATATTTTACCGACGCTAAATACTGAATTATCTCTAGCTAGACAGAGTCAAGAGTATTTTAAACGTATATATGTTAATTCAAATCATAAGGAATCTATAGATAATATGCGTTCCGGACGAGGAACTCTGCAGGAAGAAAATTATACGGATTATACATTGGAATGGATCGGTAATTATTTTACGACAATTGACAAGCATACAATTAAATTAATGGCTGGATATTCGTATCAAGAGTTTAATCATCGTAGTTTTTCTTCAGAGAATGCAAATTTTCCTTCGGATGCGATGTCCTATAACAATCTGGAAGCTGGAGATTGGAATATGGCAGCAGGTCGTTTAGGGGTATCTTCGTTGAAAGAAAAAGAAAAGACAATAGGTTTTCCTGCGCGATTGATTTATAACTATGATGATACTTACTATTTGACGGCTTCTGTTAGATATGAAGGAAATAGTAAATTTGGGGCAAATCATAAATGGGGATGGTTCCCTGCAGCCTCTGCGGCATGGCGAATGTCAAGTTTGCCTGCTATTAAAAATATAGAGGCCATCAATGATTTAAAACTCCGTTTTTCATATGGAGTTACAGGGCGCTCTGGTTTCCCAAAGTATTCAGCGTTGGCTCGTTATGAGCAAGGTGGGTATTGGCTAGACGATAATGGACAATGGACCCAAGCGTGGGGACCTACGAATAATCCTAATCCTGATTTACATTGGGAAAAGCAGATATCTTATAACTTGGGTGTGGATTTTTCTCTTTTAAAGAATAAGTTATCAGGTAGTTTGGATGCCTATGTAAAACAAGGTAAAGAAGTAATTTCTAATTATGACGCTCCACTACCCCCTTTTATGTTTGATCAGATATTTACAAATGTAGCTTCTACTAGTTCAAAAGGTTTGGAACTGACTTTAAATTGGGATGTTGTAAACATGAAAGATTTTAGTTATTCGACTAATCTAGTTGCTTCTTTTACGAAATCTAAACTGGATAAATTCTCGAATGGTACATATCAGAAAGGATATATGGATCGATATTTACTGCCAGCTCCCGGAAATCCCGGCTATGCCCAACGCTTACAAGACGGAGTGGAAATTGGTTCTTTTTATGGCTTAAGATATGCGGGAGTTGATGATAATGGCAATATGTTGGTTTGGAAAGACGCTAAAATTGGAGGAGAAAAAATACTCGCTAATGGTGAAGCTAGTGATACAGACAAAGATTATATTGGCCATGGAACACCTAGATATTCTTTGTCTTGGGGGAATACATTTCGATATAAAGGATTTGATTTAAGTCTAT